>Ga0310786_10000407_pt1 | contig 69695 bp, 53 predicted proteins | sample AusTroGonzalo_MG_FD_203881 | JGI IMG/M metagenome (GOLD analysis project Ga0310786, IMG submission 203881) | Bovine rumen microbial communities from tropical cattle in Woodstock, Queensland, Australia - Gonzalo_03 (v2) (version 2) | ecosystem: Host-associated > Mammals > Digestive system >... | reverse complement strand
CCGGAGTTGCGGCAGTTGTGCATCAGCGTCCGCCCGGTCGAAGACCAACGCGGCAACACCATCCAGTCCGTATCGGCGCACACCGTCAGCGCGACGGCGGCGAATACGGCTCCTGTAATGTGTTTCAAGTTCATTGTTTTCCTCCCTCTCTTGGTTGAAAATACATATCACGGAAATCCGCGACCGCTATTTATCCTCGTGCAGACGCTTCAGCATGTCGAGCGTAAGATCAACCAGCTGCTGACCGCCCGCGGGCGAGACCTGGTTGCTTTGCAGCACGGCGCTGTAACCCTTGTTGGCGACAGCGCGCTCGGTGGCGAGGTAGGAGCCGCCGTCCAAGCCAGGGTCGGCGACCAGTTGGACGATGATGGTCTGAACAAAGGGGCTGCGCCCCTGGATCCGGTGCATGAAGTCGAGGAACAGTTCGAAACGGTTGCTCGCAAAGGCGAAATCGCCGATGCGCACCGCGTGGATGTCGGTCGTGACGAACGGATCCTTTTTCTGCGCCTCGTAGCGGTCGAGCGTCCGTTTGCAGCGGTTCATGCGCGAAACGAGAGTGCGGGGGACGGGCTGCCCGGCACGCTCCGCCGCCGCCTTTTCCGCGCCCAGTTCCTCATGGATGCGTTTGTCCTCCAGATACTCTTCCTCCGTCACCATGCGCCGGGCGAGTTTGACCGAGGCGACCTCGTGACGAAGTGCCGGAGCGGTCAGCTTGTCCTTCCCCGCCCATTCCAGCACCTCGTCGAAGGCGGCGGCGATGCGCGAAGCGATGTCCTCGGCGCGCAGCAGTTCGCAGAGGTCGTAATCGCGGCGCCGCTTTTCCTCGTCCACGTCGGCAAAGAAGCCCTCGGGATAAGGCAGCCCCGTCCGCTCGATCTCGCGATAACGCTCCGGGTACTTGAGCTTGTAGCGGCGCAGTTCCGCCGCCCGGTAGTGCATCTGCCGCGGCGAAAGGTCGCCCGCCGCCGCACACTGGGCGACGATGCCGATGTCGCCGTACTTGGCGCGGAGCTTCGCCCTCACCGGATGCCAGAACCCGGCGTGAAGCACCCATGCGTGCTCGTTGGTCTGGGCGGGGCACGGCACGTTGACCACTGCCCCCGTCAGCTTGCCCGCCGCATCGAAGGTGAACATGAAATTGGCGAAGGCGTCGGTCCCCGCCTCGTAGTGGCTGAAAAAGTCGTCGGCCGTATTGCCGTACATGCGCCCCCTGCCGTTGACGAAGCCGCCGGCGTTGCGCTGACGCTCCTCGGGGGTGGACTGATCCTTGAGGTACACGGTGCGGCGGCTGTGACCGACGGTCGCGAAGCCGTAGCCGAAGGCGACCGAACCGGGCGCCCTGCTCTGCCATGCGTCAACGACCGCATCGGCGATCTGCGTCGAGATGAAATCCTTGATCTCGTCCGTCGGCATGTATTCAAGGCCCGGCGCCGCGGGCTTGGCGACGGAAAACGACGGTCCCGCATGGGTGTGCGTCGCATTCATGACCAGTTTGTCGGCGGGTATCTCCGGAGCCTTGTCGCGGAGCTTGGCGCGCACCATATCCAAAATGCCGCCTCTCAGAGAGACCATGTCGGCGGAAACGAATATCACCGCGTCCCGACCGTTTTCGAGCACCAGCGCCTCGGCGAGCACCGGCGTGTACTCGCCCAGTGACACCCGCAGGTAGAACTGCCCCGTTATCGCCACCGGTTTGCCGGGATTGAGCGAACGCCGCCCCCACCCGATGTTGAGCGCGGGCTCCGCCGCCCCCAGGGAAAACACTGTCGCCGCCGCAGCCATGATACCGATCATCCTTTTCATTAACACTGCCCCAACTGGATTCCTATGGATAAACAGGACTTAATTTTAAAATACATTTCATTGATCCGCATTTCAAGGCGGCGTTGCGGGCGGATGCGCACGAAGCGCTGGATCAGCCGCACCGGGTTCCAATGGATGTCGTAGTTGATCAGGTAGTCGCAGTCCTGCAGGTTCTGCCCCTCGGAGATACAGTCGGTGGCGATCAGCACGTCGATCTCGTCGTGATTGTCCGGATAAATCAGGTTTTTATTACGAACTTATTCAAAAGTCGAGTTCAAGACGCGGTCAGAGATAAGTCGGGGGTTCGAGTACCCTCTGCTCCACCAGCCTTCAAAAATCCGGCAGGACCCCCTGCCGGATTTTTTTCGCCTTGGCAAGCTATGCGCAGACAAGACGTAAATGGCGAAGCTGAGAAGGCTGTCACGCCGTTTGTCCCGTTTCGTGTCCGGGCACGGCATGGTAGAGCCCGGTCTTACTCCGCTTCTTTTCGATACAGGTATTCCCCGTTACCTCAAATCGGAAACGGAATTCCGGTTCGGAGGAGCTTTTGCAAGCACAATTCCGGTTTCGCTTTCATTGCCGGTATAGAATACGATGAAATGAGAATTTCCACGAGATACGGCATTGACATTTCCCGCATGATGCCATTCTCGGCTTCCCTGCGCAACGATTTCCGGCGCGGACCAGCACAGCGGATTGTCCCAAATGAAATCCGGATCGGCGATCCGGCATTTCAGCTGTCCGGTTCCCCGCTGATAGTAATAGAGCCAGAGTTTTCCCCGGTCCTGAATCAGGGACGGCGTTGATTCATGCACGTCTGTGATATTGGTTTTCATGCGCTTCCATGTTTTCCCGTGATCCGCGGATTCCAGCTGGAATTGCGCCCGTCCGGAAACGGGCATCTTGCCTTCGACTCTGGCGATGACGATGATTCTTCCGCTGCCGAGGTAAACCGCGGAGGGTTCCGTGGGCCAATCCTGTTTTTCCAGACCGGATTCGACAGTCTTTTGTTCCCAGGTTTTTCCATCATCCCGGCTTGTCAGAGTACCCCAGGAATGGACCGAACCTTCCGTGTAGACTCCCGCGAACCAGAGAGACATCAGACCGACGCCGGGAACGGAGAAAATATCGGTGATCTGCATCGGCATGGGATCGGGTCGCAGCTCTGCGATGCTCTGAAAACAGACCCCGTCCTCGGTCCGGTATAGATCGTGATGCCAGTTTTCACCGACGCAGCGGACCCAGATCAGCGCCGCGCCTGTCGAGTCCGCTCCTTTGCCGGTGGCCGATTCCGAGCTTTCCGGCGTATTCACCACCAGCGATTCCGGACTCCAGTTTTTTCCGTCATCCGATGATGTTCTTGCATAGACGCCCCGATTGCGTTCCCCGATGGAGTGCCGCATTCCGCGTGAATACACGCATACGAGTTTATCCTTCAGAACCTGAATGAAAGGCCATGAATTATACCCCCGCACAGACTGCACGGTCAGATTTTCTCCGGGCGCCTGTACGGGTACGATCCGCACGGACAAAACGCCGGTCGGCACATGGCAGGTGTTCCGCGGGTCCTGATTTTCCCGGTCGAGGCGGAGTTCCAGCGGAAGCGAGGGATCGACTTCATAAAACGGTTCCAGTACGATGATCCGAAGAGGTCTCACCGGATTGAGAACGGGTACGTCCGCCTGCATCTCCTCCCGTCCGGGCTGGACAAGGCGGAGACGGTATACGTCGCAACCACTCTCTTGGGATCGCGGTGCGGCGATTTCCGCTTCGATCCGCACATATCTGCCGGGAAGAGCGGAAACCACGGTACGCAAGGATTCCACCGGATTTCTGCCGGGGAAAACCCATGCGGAATGTGATTCGAACCAGTCTTTCACAAGGGATATACTGTCGGCAGCGGGTTCCAGACTGTCCGCTGCAAGAGTCATCCCGTGCTCCGCTGGCTCGGATGATGAGGAGACATTCGGAGCTGCCTTTTTCATATTTCCTTCATTTCCTGAATTATGTGGAAAGTTGTTGTAACAATACGCAGGATTACGACGGAAAAAATCCAGCGTTTGATTTCGAACTTAATATAACCCGGCAAACTAACAAATGATGTCATGGAAGATAAATTTTTCAGAATTTTTTTGGATTTTTTCAACATTACATCAGACCGATTTTGCGGTTGAAAAAATCCGGTCGAAGCGGTAAATTATCGGCAACTCTGCAAAAACGAAAGAGGAAAATGCAAATGAAGAGTTATCCCGGAGGCTTTTATGCGGTCGGTTCCGTGTTGGCTGTCGTCATCGGCTTTCTGCCGTTTCCATCGGGAGCCGAAATCGTTCTGGAAAATCCCGCTTCCGGGGCGGTGGTTTCCACCCGTTCGCCTCAAATGAACCGCTTCCTTTCGACCGATATGAAAAAGGCGCTCGAAATATTTCAGGATAAAAAGCAGCGGGCCGAAATTCGTGCGCACCGGGATTGCGTACCCGTGACTTTCATCTGGCGGTCGACGGACGGCGAAACGGGTCCCTTCCGCATCCGGATCTCCGAACGGGAGGATCTTTCCAACGAAGCACCGCTTTTCATCGGCGAAGCCGAGCAATCCGATGCCGTACTCGTCGCCAACTTCGAGCCGGGAAAGAAGTATTTCTGGAAAATCACAGGAAAGGACAAAGCCGGCAGGGAATGCAGTTCCTCTGTCGGCACGTTTTCTGCGGCAAACGAATTGCCCCGGCAGATGTACATTCCCGCCATACCGAACATGCGCGATCTGGGCGGGCGCATCGGATTGGACGGCAGACGCATCCGTTACGGGATGTTGTTCCGCTCCGCCGGCATGAATGACAATAGCCCCGAAATGATCGAGGATGAAAAACTCGTCCGCCGCAAAAAAATGAAGAAAAGCGACATCACCCCGGAACGCATCGCCCAATACCGCCCCGGGAAAAACCGCATCACCGAAGCGGGACACGAGTATCTCGACCGAGTCATCCGTCTGCGGACGGATCTCGATCTGCGCACCGTCCGCGAAACCGGCAACGCCGACTGCTCCCCGGCCGGAAACAAAGTGCGGTTCGTCAACATCCCGTTCTCCGTTTATGAGAATATCTTCAAGCCGCAAAACCTTCCCGCGGTCGCCGAGATGTTTCGCGTCTTCTGCGACGAAAGCAATTACCCCGTGGTCTTTCACTGCATCGGCGGCGCCGACCGCACCGGGGCGGTGGCATGCATACTGCTCGGAGTGCTCGGGGTCGACGCCGAGTCTATTACACGGGACTGGCTGATGACCGCCAATGCCTACTTCAATATAGACCGTTGGAACAAGCTCGTCGAAGGTTTTGCCGATTATGCCCCTCCGGGAGCTCCGCTGCATAAACAGATCGAAGGTTATCTGCACGCGGTCGGCATCACCTACGAGGAGATTGAGACTTTCCGGGCGATAATGCAGGAAGATCGCACCGCGCGGGCAGCAGCAAAAGACAAATTCCCGGCGGAATTCACGGTCGGGTGCGTGAATTGCGGAAGCTTCCACTACGGAGACAAAGAAACTCCCGAGGCGACTTACCGCGACAACTGGAAAAAAATGGTGCGGGATGCCGATGCGGACGTCTTCTTTTTCGAGGACTTCGGCAAGAAATTTTCGACCGGGAGGGATCCGGGCGAAAAACTGGATATCTGCCACCTTGCAAAAATGCCGCCGGACGAAGTCGCGATTCTGCCGCTGACGCGCGAGATCGACGGCAAAAAGACTCCGCGCTACCGGGCGCTGCGGTTGTGCCGGCTCGTCAACGGCAAACGCATCGCCTTTTACGGCGTGCATCTGGTCGCGGAAGGCCACATTCCGGGAAAAAAACGGAATGCCGAAGGCCGCACCCCTTCGCAGCAACTGCGCAAGCTCCAGTTCGCGGAGCTCATCGAAGACGCGAAAAAATATGATTATGCGGTTCTCTGCGGTGACTTCAATGCACAGATCCCGGAGGAATACGATATTTTCGTCGAGCACGGCTTCACTTTGGCAAACTGCTCCGAACGCTTCGGGACCCACGCCTCGCTGCGGAATATCCCCGCCGACAACATCATCGTTTCTCCGGGACTTGAGATCGTCGATTTTCGTCTGCTCCGCGAAATGAAACTCAATACCGACCATATCCCGCTCAAAGCGGTCATCCGTCTGAAAAACTGACACCGCATTGTTATGCTATTGACCGAAGAATAGCTGCAGCGGCTATAAGTTTTTACTATTCCCTTGGGAACAGTTATTGTTCGTATAACGCTTGAGTCCCGACCTCTCGCTTCTGTTACGAACTTGTTCAAAAGTTGAGCTCAAAACGCGGAAAGAGATAAGGTAGGGCGGCGGATCGCGTAATCTCCACCCGTCTTCAAAAAATCCGGCGTCGAGCCGGATTTTTTTCGCCTCGGCAAGCCGTCTTGCGGCGAATATTCCACGGCGCTTCGGTTGAAAAATTTTTCCGCAGGGGCTATAATAAGCAGCAGGCGGCGCTTCGGTCGGCCGCAAAATGCAATCGGAGTCCCGAACGAAATGATATGCCATGAACCGCTGACGCAAGCGCAGATGCGCCGCAGCCAGAAAAACTACATCCTCTATTCCGCCGTCAACGGAGTATCCTACATGTGTCTGGGCGAAACGGTGATCGTGCTGTTGGCGGTCCGGATGAATATGCCGGACTGGTGTGTGTCGATCATCGGTTCGCTGCTCTTCTTCGGCTACCTGATGATGCCGCTCGGCAAGTGGATGACCTCGCGCGTCGGCGCGGCGAAGACCCAGGCGAACTGCTGGGTGTGCCGCAACTGCGCGGCGCTCGTGGTGGCATCGGGAGTGGTGTTTCATCGCTTCAATATGGACCGCGGCGCGATGGCGTGTCTGCTCGCCGGAGCGTTTTTCTTCTACGCCTTCCGGGCTGCCGGAGTGGTGATGTCGGTACCGTTGGTGGGCGACATCTCGGACGATGCGACCCGGGGGCGGCTCTTCGCCGTGAGCAATTCGTGCTTTTTCGTCGCTAACGCGATAACGATCGTCGTCCTCACGGGGATAATGAATCTCACCGACTCGGTGTGGATGCTCTTTGCCATCGTGGTCTTCGGCGCAGTCTGTGGAATTACCGCCTCGGGGTTCCTGCGCCGCATCGACGAAACCGACGCGCTGATGAAACACGCCGCCAAGCCGCTTTGGGAGGATATCCGCAAAATAATGCGCGACCGGACGATACTGCGGATGATCGCCGCGCGCTTCGCGTTGAATCTGCTCGGCATGATGGCGGGCGGCATCTCCATGCTGACGGTGAAGCGGGGCTACGGCATAAAGGACGGTCAGGCGCTGATCTTCGTCCTGAGCCAGTACATGGCGAGTTCGCTGATGTCGCCGGTGTTTTCCCGGCTCGCCGCCAAGATCGGTCCGCGCCGCACCGTACTGGTCGCCTTCATGCACTCCGGACTGATCATATCGCTGTGGTGCGTCGCGCCGAAAGAGTATCATCTGATCTGGCCGCTGGTGATCTTCTTCGTCGTCGGCAGCACCACGATCGCCGCGTGGAACAGCGTGGGACCGTACTTCCTGCTCGCCGTCCCGGAGGAAAAGCGGACCTCGACCTCCGTCTGCGCCTCGTTCTTCGACGGTGCGCTCGCAGGATTGTGCGCCATGTGCATCGCGCCTCTGTTGCTGCGGCTGGGAGCGTATCTTGCCGCCGGTGAACCGGGGGTACTCAGATACCGGATCTACTATATACTGACTATACCGTTCTTCGTCGCGGGCTTTTTCGTCGTCCGGCTGCTGGTGCCGCTCTCCGACGAAAAGCGGCACCGGCTGGTCGCCTACCGTCGTTGGATCATGATGCAGATCCGCAGCCATCGGCAGGCTTGACTGTCGCTCCCGACGGGGAAAGACGCCGCGAATCAATATTTTGTTTTTTTCTTCCCGCTGCTTGATTTATCGGCTCTTCCGGCTTATAGTACGGAAACCGTCAACCATATCCGGCGCAGATGCGTCCGACGATGCCGAACCAAAACAGGGGAAATATGAGACAGGAACATTTCACCGCGGTTTTCGCTTTGCTCTTCGCTTGCGTATTTTCCGCTGAGGCATGCACCAGCTGGGTTATTCGTCCGGAAGTGACCGAATCCGGCATGATGATCATTCAGAAGATCCTCGACGAGCGTTACAGAGAACGGTTGGACGCCGACATCCGGGTCGCCCCCAACGGCTGGCGCTGGCTGCGCGTCGGCAGTTTCGGAAACGGCGCGTCGATGACTATGAACGAAAAGGGCGTCGCGGTCACTACCAACTGCGGCGACCTGAACGGCGAAGTCCGCTCCTTCCGCGGACCGCGCCACGCGATGGGCTCCGGCGAACTGCAGCGGCTGGTGGCGAAAAACTGCGCCACCGCCGCCGAAGGCGTCGAAATGCTGAAAAACATCGCCCGCAACCGGGTTTTCGTTTACAGCAGCAAGAATTACGGGACCATTCTGCTGGTCGCCGATCCGCGCCGGGCGTTTCTGGTCGAAATCGGCGACGGATATGCCGAAGTCTGCGAGGTCACCGGCGGGATGCACGTCGTCGCAAACGGCTGGAGACTGCCGGGCGGCGAAACCGTCTCGCTGTTGGATTTCCCCAGCGTCCGCAGCCAACGCACGCGAGAAGCCTGCGCGGTCAAGTCGCTGCAGGAAAATCGCGTCGACGACAAATACACCGTCCGCGGCTGCTTCGACACTTCACGCAAGATCCGCCGTCGCCAATTCGACGAGCGGTTCCCCTTCGTGCCGGGGAACCGCAAGGCGACCAACATGTCGCTGGAAACGACCTGCTTCGAGCTCGACCCGGAGTTTCCCGCCTGTTTGAGCTGCGCCTATGTCTCGCTCGGACCGCAGCGGCACACGGTCTATCTGCCGGTTCCGATGGCGGTGAGGCAGCTTCCGGATAAGATGCGCGACGGGCGCTGGGGGCGGATGGCATACGACCATCAGGAGGCATTCGGTCCCGAGCACGCCGACTTGCCGAAGATCCTCGAACTGGAAAACCGGCTTCTCGCGGAGTTCAAGGCGGCTCGCGATCAGGCGCGCCAGTTGCTCAAGGATGGCAAACGGGAAGACGCCGTCGAACTGCTCAACGAGTGTTTCGACCGCCAGTACGCCGAAGCTGACAAACTCATGACCGCCCTTCAGACGGCGGCGACGGAGAAGTCGAAGGCTTCCCCGACGAACGGGACCGCCGAGAGCAAGTGATGACATTCGCATATTGGGATAAATAACGACAATTATCGGATTGCCTTACTTTTCCAAAAAACAGATAACATTTCATATCGTCTTGGCAGGGGGGTAGACTATGATGGTTCAGGGCTTTGGACGCGTCTTGGCGGTCGTGACGGTCGCTTTGGCAACAGCATTTTTCGCAACTTCGTGCGCATCGACGGACAATGCTGCAAAACCGGGTGCGGAACAACCGGCAAAGCGGCTCAAGGTCGCGCTTTATCTCGATTCTGGCAGCGCCGGCAACGGGGTTTTCCACTGGATCCGCCTCATTTCGCACTCGCCGCAGCTCGAACTGCACGGCGTCACCGGCGAAGACGTCCGCGCGGGAAAGCTCGCGGGAATGGACGTATTAGTGATGCCGGGCGGTTCAAGCCCGCGGCAGTACATGTCGTTGAAGGAAGAAGGCGCCCGAAAGGTGCGCGAATTCGTGCGTTCGGGCGGTTCGTATTTCGGCACCTGCGCCGGTCTGGCGTGTGTCCTCAACGATCCCAAGCGGCTGAAGCTGCTCCCCTTCAGCCGCAAGCCCAAATCCGGCGGTGCGACCGCGATAATCATGGTCGAAATTCCGGAAGCCGGAGCAAAAGTGCTGGACATCGCCCCCGGACGGTACAAGGTCCGCTACTCCGGCGGTCCGATCCCGATTACCGGCAAAGATATCGACGGCGGCAGCGGTGAAGTTCTCGCCGTTTACCGGAACACCGTGAGCTATTTCAATCAGCCGGAGGGCAATTTCTTCGGCGAGGCGGCGATAATTTTCGGTCGGCTCGGCAATGGGAAGGTGATCGCCACGGGCTTCCACCCGGAATACTGGGAGAGCACTCATCCGATCGTGTCGGGTTGCTTCTACGCCGTTACCGGGATCAAACCGACCTTCGAGTTTCCCAAGACCAACCCGCGCCCGATCCGGGTCGGCTTCTGGTCATCGGGATTCCCCGACGCCAGCCGCACCGAAGCCATGCTTGCGCTTGACCGCCATCCGGATATAGACGTGCGGATCGTCACTTCGCACGAATTCAATTTGGGCGAGCTCCGCCATCTGGATGCGCTGGTCATCGCCAACGCCGCGGCTGGACTCTACAAAAAGCCCTTGGGCAGCAAGTACAATCAGGAACAGCTCACTGCGTTCATGGATCGCGGCGGCGTGATCCTCGCCTCGGGGACCGGTATCGACAGCGTTCCCGCGCACCGCAATCTGGTCAAGCTGCCGGTCGGCGCCGACTTCGTCAAGCCGGTGCTGGAAAGTTTTTCCGCCCGGTAATTGCCGGACTTGACTTTCAAAGCAGCCGCCGGGATATCTGAAGCGGCAAAATTTCAGGGGTCGACGCCGAACGCGGAAATCGCGACCGAAACGGCGCAAAAACATCATCCGGCGCCTCCGCAATAAATCATGAACGGCGACAAGATACCGGTTGATAAAGCCCCCGGATGCGGATATATTATAATCGTTCCGAATGACGGATGACGAAACATCCGGGCAGGCTTTTGGAAATATCGTATGCAGGACTACATCTATTCTGTGATCGCCTTCGTGGCGATGGTGATCCATCTGATCATCAATTTCAATATGATCACCGGGCGCGCGACGATGAGCGCACGCGGCGCACGCGAATACCGGGTCTTTCTGGCGAGTATCTTCGCCTATTATTTGACCGATGCCGGCTGGGGCGTCTTTGCGGGACTGGGCTGGACGAAGGTCCTGTATATCGATACGATGTTCTACTACATCGCCATTTCCGTATCCGTTCTCCTGTGGTGCCGGGTGGTCATCGCTTATCTGGATCTCAGGAGGTGGATGGCGCGGATACTGTCGTGGTTCGGGTATGCGTTTCTTGCCCTGTACGTCGTGCTGTTGACCGCCAACATCTTCAACAACTGCCTCTTTCATTTCGACGAGCAGGGTAATTACGTCGCCGGTCCCGTACGCTACCTGCTGTTCTATCCGCTGGTCGCCCTTAATATTCTGATGGCGATTTTCGTCTTCGTGAAGGTCCTCGGCACTCAGGATTCCGCCCGCAGGCGAAATTTGGTGGTGTTCCTGTTCTGCCTCACCATGGCGGTGGCGATCGTTCTTCAGATCATCTGGCCGCTGTGGCCGTTCTACGCGCTCGGTTGTCTCGTCGGCAACTGCTTTCTCCACATCTTCCTCATAGAGGACATCCGCGTCGAGCTTCGGCAGATCGTCACCGAGAAAGAACAGACCGCGAAGCACATGGCGGAGCTCGAAAAAGCGCTCGAACGCGCCCGCGCGGCAGAACAGGCGCGGAGCATGTTCTTCAGCATCGTCAGCCATGACATCCGCACGCCGCTCAATGCGATCCTCGGTTATTCCGAACTGCTCCAGTACGGCGTCAAGAGCGAGGAGGAAAAGGACGAAGCGCTCAAATCCATCCGCGCCAGCGGCACCACGCTGCTGCAGCTCGTGAACGACGTCCTCGACCTCGCGAAGATGGACTCGGGCAAAATGACGCTCCTCCCGGAGCCCGTGCGATTGGCTCAATTGACGGACGAGGTGTTCGCCTCCTTCCGAATGGTCGCAACGGGAAAAGGCATCGAACTTGTCAACCGGACAGCGGAGGTGCCGACGGTCATGCTGGATGAACATCGTTTCCGTCAGATCCTCTTCAATCTGGTCGGCAACGCGGTCAAGTTCACCGAGAGGGGCTCGGTGACGGTCGCCGCATCCTATGCCGACTCGACCCTCGAAGTTTCCGTCACCGATACCGGATGCGGGATCCCGCCCGACATGTTGACGCGCATTTTGGATCCGTTCGTTCAAGTTCAGGATCCAAGTCATTCGACAGACCGGGCGCAGGGAACGGGGCTGGGACTGTCCATCTGCCGCAGTTTGGTCGAGGTGATGGGCGGCGAACTCGTCGTCGAGAGCGAACTCGGCAAGGGTTCGACGTTCAGAGCCCGCATCCCGAGCATCCCGGTCAGCGAGGAGAAGGCGAAATCAGTTGCCGAACCGAAACCCGCCGCGGTATTGAAAAAACTTCCGAAGCATGTGCTGGTCGTTGACGATTCTCATGTCAACCGCGCGGTTCTGACAGCCTTTCTGAAGAAAGCCGGCGTCGCCTTGATAGATCATGCGGGCGACGGCGAAGAGGCGCTTGAAAAACTTGATTCGGCGGTGAAGGCGAACCACCCGTGCGATTTCATTCTCTCGGATCTCTGGATGCCGAACATGAACGGTCTCGAGTTCGTCGCAAAACTTCGTGCCGATTCCCACTTCAGCAGCCTGCCCTGCTTTGCGGTAACCGCCGACACGGAGTTCCACCGGGACGACAGGACCAAGCTCTTCACCGGCATCCTCCTCAAACCGCTGACCTACGGCAAACTCGTGGAGGTGTTTGCCGCGATGAACTCATGAATCTGCAGGAACGATTCCCCGACTAATCGCGGAATATGAAATATACCGCTCCCGTCATGCAGAGCGCCGCCCACAGGAAGTTGAGTTTCAACGGTTCCTTCATGTAGAGCATGCTGAACGGCACGAACACCGCGAGAGTGATCACCTCCTGCATGATCTTCAGCTGGGCGAGCGACACGTTGCCGGCGTGCCCGATGCGATTCGCGGGAACTTGAATCAGGTACTCGAAGAAGGCGATCCCCCAGCTTATCAGCACCGCTATTATCCACGGTTTTCCGGACAGACTCTTCAGGTGCCCGTACCACGCGAAGGTCATGAAACAGTTGGACAGCACCAGCAGCAACGCCGTCTTGACCAGTACCATATTGATGTTCAAACTCATAAGCTCCCCTTCCCGGTGATGCACCGGATTCCGGTTGAAATGCTTTGTGTATGATATATGCGACTCAGGTGATTTTTAAGCGGATACAAAAATGGCGGAGAGAGAGGGATTACTACCCGAAACACCTTGTTTTTTGTTGCCTTTGACCTCAAATCACGCTCAAAACCAAGTATGGTCTGGTGGCGGCAAGTTGCGCCATTTAACGCCATATTTTGCCATGTTGAGCTGATTTTTGTATCAAGATCGTATCACTCCGTTTTGAACTTGACCGGAACCGGAACTGACCGGACGATGCCGAAGACTTTCACCTTGGTCGCGTCGTCCAAATCGGACGCCATCACCGCATCCTGTACCCGGCGGCGGAACTCTTCGATCAGGCGTTCGCCATTCGGGGTAATGCCGATCTCGTCCTCGGCTATTTCCTCCGGCGGGAGATACTGCCGCAGATGCGGAAGCATTCGCGCCCAATTCACCGCCCGGATAGACCGAGCCTCTCCCGTAAGCCACGCATTCACACTGGAGCGGTTCACGCCCGCGATCTGGGCGATCTGTTCCTGGGACAGCCTTTCGGTTGCATACCAGCGATTCAGCGCGTCGAGCACCGTCGGAGTTATGGGCTTGTTTCGCATTTGGTTATCTCCCTCCACCGCATTTTCTATCGTGCCTGTTGCTTGGCGCGATCAACTATCTCACCCAACCTCGGCACCCGGTCATGCTCCCATTGAGGCTCCAAAATAAGTACATCATGCTTATTTCTCTGCTCTGCAATTCTCGAATAAGAATCCGTTGTTTCCACGATGGCACCATAACCATTACGATATTGCATTTCTATCTTAAAAACATCCTTTTCGGAGCATTCAACATGTTCAAATAAAACAATACCCACAGTGGTTTCTTTACGCAATATCTCCCGGTGGTTTTTATACAACAAGCACGTTGCACCATACTCGGAGTGTGCAAAATGGTCTGCCACTACCGTAATGTATATTGACTTGGATTTTGCCGTTTCTGCCTGTCCCGACTTGGTGGAGACTGTAACGCGGTTAAAAACTAGCAATATGCCCGTTATGACAAGAGCGACAACCACCAATCCAGCAACCACAAGGACTATGATTTTGCCCCGGTTGTCTTTCCTGATCCACTCCCCGCAATGGCGGCACTTTTTCACCCCGGGAGCGATCTCACCGCCGCAATACGGGCAACGTGTCGCCGTCGGCGCGGGATTGCTTATTACGGGGCGCAGCTGCTCCTTGGTCTCCGGCTGCGGCTCTGCTGCCGCTTCGCCGACGGTAAAATCTTTACAGCAGTTTTCGCATGTGGCAACTGCGCCGATCGCCGAATCATCCAGCTCGTAGTGCTGGCCGCAATAGGGGCATGAGGTTTTCATAATCATCTATCATTCCTCGTTTTGGTCACGTTTTGAAACTTTGAAAACTTTTTTCGGTGCCACTCCTTCGCAAATCCCATCTGCAATCCTCTTTGCTTCTGCCGCAAGGCCATTGTTTGAATTTGTGTTTAATGCGAAGGCTATTTTTTCGAGAGGTTCTGTGTTCAGAATAACTTCATCCACAAGATCAATGTCATGCGTATTTCTCCGCATTTTTCCGTTCACATCTCGCCATGTCATTGAGACGCGGACTGTTTTGCAAGGCCGCATCACCTCGTAAAACTTTGTCTTGTTTCTGCAAAGCAGAAAGGGAAGCTTCATATGTCCCTGAATTGGACGTCTATTGTCACGGAGTACGTCGGTCATTGATTTGACGTAATTACTTTCGGCATTCAAATTGTCAAGTTCCTTGTTGAACCACGGAGGAAATTCGACAGAAACTTCACCGGCGGGCATCGCGCCAGTATTTTCCAATACCAGCAACACCAATGTATCACTCCATGTCAGTTTGGCAACAATTTGAGCGGCATTCAGCGTGGCGAATTGCCGCTGTGACACACAGATACTTTTCCACGCGAGATAGCACATGATGGACGTTGCGATTGTTCCCAACGTGGTGAACACTGCGATCATGGTTTCTCGGCAAAATATTGCGCCCATAAATACCACGGAGAGCAGAAGTATTCCCCATATGCAAATGGAACAAAATTTGCATTGGGAGCAGTTCTTCATTCCCCCACCTCAACCAACCCTCGGAGCATAGTCTCAACCGTCCGTACCGTATTGATGTCGGCATATTTACGCCGCGTTCCGGGACGGCAGTCGCTGGACTTCTCCATCCAGTCGAGATACCGCTCATAAGCATCGGTCAAAGAAATCCCGTCGGAAGCGGTGATGATGTTCTTCAACGCCCCAAGGTGATTGATGGCTTCACCCTCGGTCGCGATGATGGATTTGCCGATCTCCTTCAGCGCGGCCACGCCAAAGTTGAGCGCGAGTATCGGCACCACAAAGCGGTCGCGGATGGATGCGGCGACATCGAAATACTCCGTGTACAGGCTTTGCCGGATGAGTTTTCCGTCGAAGCGGACAGGCACCCGGAAATTGAGATGCCAGATGCAGGAAGCGTCAAGTTTGGGATACTTTTCGTCGCGTCTTTTGGTCACGATAACACCTTCTTGTATCAAATTTGTATCAGGTGCTTCGTGATTATTCATCGCAACTCCTTCTCGTCAAACGGTATAAATAAAAAATGGCGGAGAGAGAGGGATTCGAACCCTCGGTGCCTTGCGACACACCACATTTCCAATGTGGCGCCTTAGTCCACTCGACCATCTCTCCGCATTCGGGCAGATTGTAAAATATATTCCGACTTCCGGGATTTTTCAAGCAGGGTCGCTCGTTTTTGGCGACAAAAACAACCCCCGGTAACGGATGAAATAGTTCAAGCCGGAGAGCATCGTCACCAGCACGATGGCGATCAGATAGCCCAACCACACATACCACAAGCGGACACCGAACCAGGTTCTGTCGCGCAGATAGGTCACTCCGCCGTCGATCACCCAGGTCGCACCGGCGATGCCGAGCATCACCATCTGGGACGCGGTTTTGACCTTGCCCCACATGTCCGCCCGGATCACCACCTGCTTTTTCGCCGCCAACGCCCGCAAGCCGGTGACCATGAATTCGCGGCACAGCACGGCGATCGCGATCCACGCCGGCATCAACTTGTACTGGATCGCCATCAGCATGCATCCCGTGACGAAGATCTTGTCCGCCAGGGGATCCATCAGCGCGCCGAAATCGCTGGTCGCATTGAAGCGGCGGGCGATGTAACCATCCATCAGATCGGTCACGCCCGCGAGCAACGCCAGCACATAGGCGATCAACCGCAGCAGCGTCACCGAATCCCGGTTTTTGAAATAGCTGTAATCGGCAAGGGAAGCCAGTATCACGAAAACGGCTATCGCCACGATCCGGCTGACGGTCAGAATATTGGGCAGATCTTTGATTTTCAAGCGCTCAGATTTTTCCTGCATAATCACCCCCGATAACTATGAAAATCCCTATTTCCGCTTGGTCGCTTTGCCTTTCAGCGGCTCGGCGAGCAGATCGCAATCCGGACGACCGATGAAACGCACCTCCACCCACTCCCCGGCGCGCAAACGTCGCCGGTTGGGGTTCAACGCTTCGGGAATCAATACGAGATTGTCGATGTCCGGAGCATCCATCGCCCCGCGTGCATAAGCCATTCCGCACTCGTCGTCCACCCGGTCGATGATGACCCGCGCCGTACTGCCCAGCAAATCGAAGTTGCGGCGCTGCATCCGGGCGATCTGCCGCCGCATCAGGATGTCGGCGCGCTCGTTTGCGACTTCGGCGGGGATCTGATCCTTCATCTTCGCAGCGGGAGTTCCCGACTCGGCGGCGTAGGGGAAGACCCCCATGCGCTCGAATTTGAATTTGCGGCAGAAGTCGCACAACTCGGTGAATTCCGCTTCGCTTTCGCCGGGGAAACCGGTTATGAAAGTCGTCCGCAGGGTCAAGCCGGGAATCGCGGCGCGGAGTTTCTTGAGCAGCGCCGTTATTTCCGCTTTGGTGACGTGGCGGTTCATCGCCTTGAGGATGCGGTCGGAGATGTGCTGCAGGGGGATGTCCAGATACGGCAGCACCCGGCGCGACGAAGCGAGAAAATCGATCAGCTCGTCCGTGTAGTGCGCGGGGTGGGTGTAAAGCAGCCGGATGACGAAATCGCCGGGCAGTTTTTCCAACTCCCGCAACAACGAACACAAACTTTCGCCGTCGCCGGGGCGGTCCAAGCCGAAAGCCGTCGTATCCTGCGCCACGATGATAAGTTCGCGCACGCCGGAGTCGACCAGCATCTTCGCCTCGCGCACCACCGACGCCTGCGGACGGGTCCGCAGCGCGCCGCGCAGCTTCGGAATGGCGCAGTAGGTGCAGCGGTTGTCGCAGCCGTCGGCGATCTTGAGGTACGCCAGATGCGGCAGCGTCAGCTGGAGCCGGGGTGAAACATCGCTGTTCAAATAACACGGCTTCCCGATGCTGGGAGCCGCGCCGCCGAGCAGCTCGCCGATCCGCTCCACATCGTTGACGGGAGACCACAGATCGACCTCCGGGAAGCGTTTGCGATACTCCTGCGACTCCTTGTCATACTCGGTCAGGCAGCCGCAGACCGCGATCCGGCGACCGGGAGCTTTGAGCTTCCATTCGATTGCGGCTTCGATCTCCCGCGCCGCCTCGTCCCGCGCCGCCGGCAGAAATGCGCAGGTGTTGACGATGTAAACGTCCGCCGGTTCCGGATCGAGCGACAACGCGAATCCGGAACTCGTCAACGCTCCGGAGAGCAGTTCGGCATCCACCAGATTCTTGGGACAGCCGAGCGCCACCAGATAAAAGACCGGAGCGGATTTTTTTACCGTCTTTTTCAACCTGCCATTCCCATCGTCAGGAAAGAGACACCCGGATCAGCGTGTGCACCTTTTCTCCGGGATTAAGACGCCGCAGCATGCCCTTCTTGTCCATCATCTCCTGCCCCTCGGGGAAGCAGTTGCCCGGTTCAAGCCCGAGCACATATTCGCCGCAGCCGAACTGTCGCCACTGGATCAGATAGGGCAACTCCGCCGTGCGATACTCCAACTTGAGCGTAACCCCCAAATCGGGATTCTTGAGACAAACCGCCGACATTCCGTCAGGGTCGGCGGGGATCTCGTGATAGAGCACCTGTTCGGCGAAACCTTCGCGCGGCGCGAGAATTCTGTCCCAAACCGTGACCGCCTCGGAGGCGTGAACATTCTGCGGAGTGATCCGGTGCTCGACCGCCGAAAGCAAACTTTTTTCGCAGACCAGCGGCCAACCGAAATTCATGTGATACAACAGCATGAACGGAGCAGGTGCGAAGCCCTGATTTTCGACCTCGTCTTCCACGGTTATGGTATTTTCCCCGCGGACGCAGCCGATACGCCGCGTCAAAAGCAGATTTTCGCCGAAGACCCGGCTGTGGCGCACCTTGCCGACCAGTTCGAAGACATAACGATCGTCGGTCTGCCAGAAGCTACGGGTGTTGACCTCCTCGGCGGGGGTGTGCGACAATCTGCCGTGCAGACCGTGTTCTTCGCCGCCCGCGTTGTTGGGACCGCCGACATTGGACAAACCGCACCCGGTGAGCAATCCGCCGCCCCAGCTCCGCAGCCAGTTGAACTGTGACGCTTCGTAAAACTGCGGAGAGGTCGGCGACTGCGGCAGCCATGCCAGATTTATGCCGCGAAACGACGCCTCGCCGATGTCCATTCCGCGATCCGGGTACACCGAAAAGCGCAGACCGGTGCCGTTGTCCACATCCAGCACCCTCATGCCGCGCCCCTTGCCGTCATCGAGAACCGCCCGGCGAATGAACCCGAGCTGGCGTTCCGAACCGATATAACGATGCAAAATTTTTCCGTCTTTCATGATCCGACTCCCTCGGTTGAATGATCCACATGTTCAAATATAGCATATTTGGCGCGGTTTGCAATTCCCGAACGCCTCATCAACGACATAAAAACGCCCCCAACAGTGCGGAAATCAGCAACAAATACAAAAACGACCACTTGGTCCGCATCAGCACGAACAGCGTTCCGGCGGAAATACCCAGCGCCGCCCAGCGGATCCCGCCAAAAAAATCCCCCCACCGCTGCGGCTCCAGCCACGGGATCGGCTGCGAAAAAACCGACAGCTCGGCGAAGATCAGTGCCGCTGCCAGAATCATCCCCAGCGCAGCCGGGCGCATGCCGCGCAAAAAACCTTGGATCGGAATGCTGTCGTGGTAGCGTTTGAGCAATCTAGCCGCCAGTATCACCAGTACCAGCGTCGGCGTCACGATTCCGACCGTAGCCAATACCGCACCGAGCACGCCCTGCTGAGTGAATCCGACGTAAGTGGCGGTGTTGATGCCGATCGGACCGGGGGTGACCTGCGCCACCGACACCAGATCCGCAAACTCCCGCGGACTCAACGCCCTGCCCTCGCCGACGAGCTCGGCATTCAGCAGCGGGATCAGCATGTAACCGCCGCCGAAGCAGAGTAGCCCGAATTTGCAGAACACGAGATAAAGACCGGACAACGTCACGACGAACGCCCTCCCCGGCTGAGCAGACGCTCCGCCAGCTCCGCCGTCACGCCGAGCACCACCGCGCCCGCGATCAATACCGCCGGATGGCACTTGAAGACCGACAAGCCGATCAGGCACCCCGCAGTGATAAAGTACGCCAGCTTACTGTGCATGACCTTTTTCCACATCCGCAGCGCGGTGGCGAAAACCATGCCGACGATGCAGGATATCAAACCGATGAATGCTCCGCGCACCGTCGGATGCATGATGGCATTCTGCACCCGGCTGATCGACGCCGCGATCGCTACGATGATCACCAACGAAGGCAATACCGCTCCCGCCAACGCCGCTACCGCGCCCGGCAATCCGCCGAGTTTCCATCCGACGTAGACGGCGGAGTTGCACGCCAAAATTCCGGGGACGGTCTGGGTGACGGTTATCATCTCCAGCACATCCTCCTCGGTCAGCCATCCCCGCCGGTGGACGAACTCCTCCTGCGCGGCGGCGATGATCGCGTAGCCGCCGCCGAGGACCAGCGAAGTGATGCGGATGTAGCTCCAGAAGAGCACCCAACCGACCTTCCACTGGCTCATCTCCCCGGGAACAGAATTTCGTTTATCGTCGGAGCAGTTCATGATCGTTTGTTTTCATCCGCAGCGGGAGATGCCTTCTCCTCGACCGCGGCAGTGCGTTCCGCTTCGTCGATCAGTTCCTCGCCTTCTCTGAGGATGCTTTCTTTGGCTCGTTTGAATTCGTGCGACGCCTTCCCCAATGCCCGCGCCAATTCCGGAATGCGCTTGGAGCCGAACAACAGCAGCACGACCAGCAGTATTACGATGATCTCGGACCAGCCTATGGACCCCATGATCTTCTCCCGCATAAATATCGCGACCGACCAAGAGCGGCGGTGGAAATGTAAATTATTCCGTACCCGTCACTATGGTCGGCGCAACTCGCTCCGGCGGCAGTTTCAGCGATGCGCCGGAGGTGGCACACCCGGTTTTCCCGGCTTACCATGGTCGCCCGGCTTACCCGGCTTACCCGGCTTACCCGGCTTACCCGGCTTACCATGATGCTTGCCCGGTTTGGGAGCCGGAGGCGGCACCGGTTTGGGATGGGGGCGCGCCGGACCATGATGATGGTGGTGGTGCGGTGCAGGCGCCGGCGGCGGTGGCGGCGGTGGAACCGGTCTGACAACTACCGGACGCGGCGGCGGCGGTGGCGGCGGTGGCCCATCGTCAACTATTATGCAGGCATTGAGTCCCAGCAACGAAACCGCCGAAACAACACTCAGAAATCTGTTCATAATTCACCTGCAAATATTATTACATTACACGCTCGATCGTAATTTCCTGATCGATCTCTTCGCGCAATATGCGTTCCAGCCCGCCTTTGATGGTCATGGCGGCATGTGGACAACCGCCGCAGGCGCCGCGCAACTTCAATTTGACGACTTTCCCCTCGATGGAGACAATCTCCAGATCGCCGCCGTCCGCTTGAAGCATGCAACGCAACTCTTCCAGGCGACTTGTGATCCTCTGAGTCAGTTCATCCATTTTTATTCTTCCTTTCCTGTTAGGGGTGAAATACGGTATTTACTGCCGCACATGCGGCTGGAGACGATAATAACCGCCGCCCAGCGCACTCATCGCAAACTCCGCGGCATGCCGAGGATCGAAAAAGCGGTTCAAAAACAGATCGACGTAGACCACCTGCGGCTCCGGATAATAAAATCCGAACAGTCGCCCGCCGGAGATCGGCTGCTCGAAATCGCAGCAACGATCGTTTTCGCTGCTGAACGACCAGTCGCCGGAACTTTCCAACTCCAGTTCGGTCATCAACGAGCGGGCGAAGTTTTCCAGAGATTCGCCGGGCTCTTCCGGATCTATGCCGGAGCAGTTGTAAATATCGAACGCAGCGGAGATCGCCCGGGCGTTACTCTTGTCGAAGCGGGAACGCCACGACAGCTGGAATGCCCGACTGTCCCGACTCTCCAGCACGGGAACAAAGCGTTCCACGCCGTTGGCACCGAGGATGCCGCGGTTGATGAAGCTGGAAATTATCCACTGACCGCAGGACATGCCGGTCGCCAATTCGGCGATCGCCCGATCGAAATCTATGTGTTCGCCGCAGGTGAAAAGATCGACCGCAGCGTAATCGTGCTCCGGCCAGGCATGAACCGCGAAGTGCGACTCGGAGATCACCACCACTCCGCTCACGCCCTGCGGCTGGAAGGAGTGAAACACCGCATCGACCACATGCGCGCCTGCCGCCTCGGCTGCGTGAATGAAGAGTGTTTTCATCGCCGCCGCGTCCGCCAGAAAATGCGAATCGCAGTCGTAGAACTCGACGGTCATCTGACGACCGAGCGCCATCTCCGCGGAATTTCCGCCGCCGATGTCGTTGTTTTCCCTGTCCATGATCCGCACTCAGCGCTGATTTTCACTCTTGAGCAGGAACTGACAATTCCGGTTGATGTCTTCTTCAAAGGCGCGCTGTGCCAACTCCTGCTTGTAGGCACGGCACATGAATTCGCATGCCGCCTTGGCTTTGTCAAACCCGGAAGCGTCCGGCAGCTCCCGACCACGCAGGAAAAACACCATAGCACCGGCAAGGTCGGGGATTGCCGTCACACTCCCGTCGGGAGCACCCGACAGCGACATCGCTGCTTCCATACCCGCCGGAGGCGCCGGATTGCCGGACTGGGTGAAGGCAAAGTCGGTGAACTTGACGTTTTTCAAAGCCCGAAACGCCTGATAGCGCGCCTTGACCGGAACGACCTTATTCAGTTCCTCCGCTCTTTCGATCGCCATTTTGCGCGCTTCGGAGACGCGCCATTCCTCCTCCAGTCGCGCGACCGGAACATCGGATATCTTCGCATCCCGCGCCGGGGTATGTCCAACCATGCACCCGACACAAACCGCGCCGGGAACTTCGATGGCATCGGTCACGGGGTTGCTTTCGGCGGCGGCAAAGAGGGCGTTGACCAAATCGCGCGATTTGACCTTGCCGACCGCCTCGTCGCCAGCGGCGATCCAGCTCACCGGATTCACCCGCAGCCCCGCCTGTTTGGCGGCAGCGGCGAAAGCCGCTTCGCGGCGCTCGGCGGGAACGTTCATGTTCTCGTATATCGCGGAGGCAAAATCGTAAGCCCGTTGTTTCGCCAATTCGGCGGTCTCCTCCTCGAGGAAACGCTTCATGACTTCACCCTTGACCTGCGCGAAGGGCTTGACCTTGCCGTCCTTGTCGGAGAAGAGGGACTTGTTGAGATTGTAAAAACTTTCCAAACGCTCCGGAGTGGCGTTTTTACGGGCAGCGGGTATGAAATCGCCGTTGGGTATCTCGACGACTGCCGCCGCCACCCGGCGTTCGATCCGGTAACGCGCCTGATTGGCGTGGAAAAACGCCTCCAGTTGTTCTTTGGTCGGTTTTGCCGTCACGCTGGCAGCGGTATAAGCGGCAGCAGCGATCTGCATTTTGGTATAAAAGGTGCGGTACAGTGTTTCAACTTCCGACGGCGTGACCACGATCTGTCCCGCCAACAGTCCGCGCAACTTGGCGAACTCCAGCTGGAGGCGCACCGCTTCAGCCAGATCGTCTTCGCTGATGCCGCGTGTCTCAAGATTATCCGCCAACTTCCGATATTTTTTGGCATCGAACTTTCCGCCGGTGAAAAACACCGGCAGCGAACGAATGAAATCGGCGACCTCGCCGTCCGAGACGACCACTCCCGACTTTTCCGCTTTGACGCTCATGCAGTACCAGTAAAACAACTGCTCGTAGTCCAAGTCGATCTGCCGCCCTTCGAAAACATCGAAATAGATCGACACCGCGCGGCTGAAATCCTGCAGATCGGCGACCGAAACTTTCTTGCCGAACGCCATCCCGACGTTGGACTTGCTTCCGCCGCCGAAACTGTCGCAACCGCCGCGCTGAGGCGTGAGAAAATCCATGAACGCGATGATGATGATGATGGTGAACGCGCCGAACAAAATCCGGCTGTGCTTGTGGAACATGGTGTTCAATTTTTTGATGATCATAAAAAACCTCTTCCCTTTTTTACGGTTTTTTTATCGGAGTTTTGATTATCGACACCTTCAATTCGGCGGGGACGATCGAATCCACTTCGATCCCCGGACGCCGGATGTGACAATTCACCGGACGAGTGTATTCCCCCGGCGATGAAACATTGTAAATATCCACATAGAGCCGCATGTCCTGCGCGGTAAAGTCGGCGAGCGCCCGCTCCGTACCGCGCAAGGTCACGGTGACCACCGCTTCGTCGCCGACAACGGATGCCTTGATACCGGCTTCGCCGTCGCCGAAGATGCCGACCGGAAGACGCTGAAACTCCCTTTGGATGATATTTTCAATACCGATCTGCACCTTGACACAATCCGGATTGGAGGACACACCATGCGGCAGTGCCAATTCCGATTCGTATTCGAACCCGCGCTCGCAATCGGTCAACGGGATCGGTTTGGTTGGGAGGTTTTTCAGAACCGCCACCACATTTTCGGTACCGCTGACGGTTACGCTTTTGGGGATACAGATGCTTTCGGAGAGTCGGTAATTTTCAGGCAGCTGACCGGAAAAGCGGGGCACTACCGGAACTTCGCGGGATATCCGGCGCTGAAGCGTGATCGAAAATTGCTTCGGCGTCCAGCTGACAATTTCAATACCGGAAGATGCCCGGAAATTTTCTCTTTTGAGGCGCACCAAATAGGTCCCATCGCTCTGCCGATCCGCGGAAGTCACATCCACGACCGCCGATACCAGCCGGGCGTCAAGCGCCTTTTCGCCAGGCATGCTGCGCACTTGGACCGAAACCGTGAAACGCTGCGGCGACGTCATCATAAGATCCTGCGCCAAGTGAATATCCACCGGAACTCCGTGTACATGCTCGACCCGTTTCATCGAATCGCTCACCTGCCAGTAGATGATGATGGCAAAACCAAGCGCGGCAAGTTTTCGCAAACCGTCGCGGGTCAGAAAATTCCACAGGTTCATGGTTGTTCCTCCCCGTTTTCCGATACGGCGTCGTCACCGGATTCCTGCGAGGGTTCGGCAAGCAATTTGGCGGTTTCTGAAAACTCCTCTTCGTCCTTGTCGACCAGCAATTTCTCCAACAGCGAGTGCAGCCCCTTGCCATCCAAGTCGCGGTGCAGCACACCACGCTGGGCGATGCTGATCGCTCCGGTCTCCTCGGAAACGACGATCACGACCGCGTCGCTCTCCTCCGCGATTCCCAGGGCGGCGCGATGGCGCGTTCCCAACTGCGCCGACACCTCCTTGGAACGGGTAAGCGGCAATATCGCCCGAGCGGCGACGATCCGGTCGCCGCGGATTATCACCGCACCGTCGTGCAACGGAGCATTGGGATAGAATATCGACTCCAAAAGCAGTGAATTGACCTTACTGTCCAACGCCACCGCGTCGTCAGCCAGTGCCTGAAGGCGGATTCTGCGCTCGATCACGATCAACGCGCCGCATTTGCGATATGCCATGTTGCAGGCGGCGCTGACGATCTCCCCGATCATCACCCGCCGGCGACGCCCCTGAAAAATACTGCCGAGCTGTGCCAGCGCCCGCCGCAACTCCGGTTGGAACAGAACGAAAAGAACGATTATCAGCGAATATCCGGTCAAATCCAATAACTTGGAAATCACGGTGAACCCCAGCATTTTTGCCACCGAGGCGAACAGAGCCCACGATGCCATCACCCCATAGAGGATGAAACTGCCGCGCGAGCTGCGCAGATAATACAATACGCCGTAGATGACGACCGTCAAAATGGCTATCTGCGATACCGCCCGCAATATTTCATATATTTCCATCCGCCACCTCAAACTCTCCGCGTCAGCATGGCGTGTACCGCCAAAGCCTGTCGAAGCGCCGCGACGTCATGCGTACGCAAAACCTCCGCCCGTTCGGCGAAATACAGCTCCATCGCCAGCGTACCGGGCAGACGCTCCGCCGGGGACTCCACACCGGAAATCTTGCCGATAAAAGACTTGCGGGAAACGCCGACAAACAGGCGCCCCAGCTTGCGCACCTTGTCGATATTACGGGCAAGCTCGAAATTCTGCTCCACGGTCTTGGCGAAGCCGAATCCGGGATCAAACCACAACCGATCGCGTGCGACCCCGGAGCGCACGGCAAATTCAGCGGCTTCGGCAAGCTCCTGAGCCACGGTTTCCGCCACATCCGTTCCGTAATCGAAATAGGCTCCGGACTGCATATCCGCCGGGGTCCCGCGGCTGTGACAGATTATCAGCATGGCGTCGTGCTCGGCGGTTGCAACGACGATCTCCGGATCGTGACGCAACATCGACACATCGTTGATGACTCGCGCGCCATGCTCCAGACAGCGGCGCGCGGTTTCGGCGTGACGGGTATCCACGCTGATCACCATATCGGGACGGGATGCCATTACGGTGTCGATCAGCGGCAGAAGCCGCCTTGTCTCCTCCGGAGGCAATATCTCGTCCGAACCGGGACGGGTGGATTCTCCGCCGACATCCAACCAATCCGCCCCGTCGGCAAGCAGACGCAACGCCCGCGCCGGAGCGCTCTCCGGCGCGGAAGCTCGCCCCTCGCTGAACGAGTCGCCGGTGGCGTTGACGATGCCCGCCACCAGCGGCTGACGGCGCTCGGCGCCGCCGCATGTGACTGAATTATTCATTGTCTCCGTCGGTCGCGGGACCTTCCTGCTCCGGGGCTTCCGGGTTTTCAACGGCGGCGTTGTCCGGAGTTTCCACGACTTCACCCTCGGTCGTCTCCGGCTCGGGCTTTTCCGCCCCCTCGACCTCAATGATGCGGGCGACGCCGGTGATCCGGTCGTTGGCGTTCAGATTCATGATCTTCACGCCCTTCGACGCGCGTCCGACGCGGCGGATCTCACCGGCGGGAATGCGCACCAGCTGTCCGCGCTCGGTGGTGAGCAACAGCTCGTCGGAGGCGCAGATCTGCACCACGCTGAGCACATTTTCGCCTTCGCGCAGTTTGATGTTGGTCACGCCGCGCGCGCCGCGGTTGGTCTTGCGGTAGGTGCTGACGCAGGAACGCTTGCCCATGCCGCCGTCGGTGACGACCAGCACCTCCGGACCGACGGAGTAGACGTCTTCGGTGTCGTTTTCCGGAACTCCGGCGGCATCCGCCTCTTCCTCGGTCAATTCCTCGGGTTCCTCATATGAGGGCTCGCGGATGATCTCCAGACTGACCACCTCGTCGTCGTTGAGCTTGAAGCGCATACCAGTCACGCCGCGCGCGGTCCGCCCCATCGGGCGGATCTGGTCGTCGTTCTGGTCGAAGCGGCACGCCATGCCGAATTTGGTCGACAAAAGCACTTCGTCGCCGTTGCGCGACACCGCTGCGCCGATCAGATCGTCGTCCTCCTCGATCACCAGCGCCCGGATGCCGATGCGCCGCAGATTCTTGAAAAGCGCGAGCGGCGTCTTCTTGATGAAACCGCGCTTCGACGCCATCACGATGTAGTTGCCGGGATCGTCGAGGTCGTCGTGACTGACCGTCAGCATCGCGCAGATGCGCTCGCCGGATTCGACCTTGATCATATTGATGATCGCCTTGCCCTTGCCGGTACGGGCGCCTTCGGGTATCTCGTAGACGTTCAGCCAGTACATGAACCCGCGGTCGGTGAAAAAGAAGATCAGATCGTGGCTGTCCGCGTTGAAGAGATGTGCGACATGATCCTCCTCGCGCGTCTCCATGCCGATGATCCCCTTGCCGCCGCGGTGCTGGGTGCGGTAGGTGTCGGCGGGGACCCGCTTGATGTAACCGGTGTCGGAAACGGTTATCACGCAGCTGTGGCGAGGGATCAGATCCGCGATGTTGAGGTCGGAGTCGTCCATGGTGATCTCGGTGCGACGCGGCTCGGCGTAACGCTGACGGATGTCGGTAAGCTCCTCCTTGATGACCGCGAGACGCTTTTCGCGGCTGTTCAATATCTCGTGCCAGTAGGCGAGCTTCGCCTGAAGATCCGCCAACTCGGACTGCAGTGCCTCGATCGCCAGATGGGTCAGCTGATGCAGACGCATATCGACGATCGCCGACGCCTGAATGGCGGAAAACTCAAATTTGCCTACCAGATTGTCGATCGCGTTCTGACGGTTCTCTGACGCCTTGATAGTGGCGACCACCTGATCGATCAAGTCCAGCGCCTTGATGAGACCTTCGAGGATGTGTACCCGCGCCTCCGCCTTCTTGACTTCAAAAATGGTGCGGCGCACGATCACCTCGAGCCGGTGGTCGATATATGCCTGAAGCACCTGAACGAGGTTCATGGTGCGGGGACGGTTGTGGTCGACGACCAGCATCGTGCAGCCCAGACTGGTTTCGAACATCGTGTGCGAATAAATCTGGTTCAGCACCACCTGAGCCATCGCGTTCTTGGCGACTTCGACCGTGATGCAGACGCCGTTTTTCTTGCTGCTGGTGTCGCGCAGATCGGTGATGCCGGTGATGACCTTTTCCTTGACCAGCTGGGCGATGTGTTTCACCTCCTGCGCCTTGTTGACGGTGTAGGGGATCTCGCTGATGACGATCTTTTCGCGACCGTTTTGCTCGATGATGTCCGCCTTGGCGCGGATGCGCACGCTGCCGTGTCCCGTCTGGTAGAACTGACGCAACGTCGCCCGCCCGCGGATCACCGCTCCGGTCGGGAAATCCGGACCGGGCAGATACTGCATGAGTTCGTCCACCGTTGCCTGCGGATTATCCAGCAGCGCGATGGTCGCGTCGATCACTTCGCCCAGATTGTGCGGGGGGATGTTGGTCGCCATACCCACGCCGATACCGGTCGTACCGTTGACGAGCAGCTGCGGAAATTTCGCCGGCAGCACCGAAGGCTCGACGGTCGATTCGTCGAAATTCGGCACCATGTCGACGGTATCTTTTTCGATGTCGGCGAGCATCTCTTCGGCGAGGCGCTCCATGCGGCACTCGGTGTATCGGGCGGCGGCGGGCGGATCGCCGTCGATGGTGCCGAAGTTGCCCTGCCCTTCGATCAGGGGCACCCGCAGCGAAAACGGCTGCGCCAGCCGGGCGAGCGCGTCGTAGATCGCGGCGTCCCCGTGCGGATGGTAGTTACCCATGACCTCGCCGACGACCTTGGCGCATTTGACCGTGGGATGGCTTTTGCCGAGCCCCATTTTGTTCATGGCGTAAAGGATGCGGCGATTCACGGGCTTCATGCCGTCGCGCACGTCGGGGATAGCCCGCCCGACGTTGACGCTCAAGGAGTACTGCAGATACGCAGTATGCATGATGTCTTCGATGTTGAGCGGGATGTCCTTGTAGGTGATGTCACTCATGAGGGGATGCCTTTCCGAACATTAGGTACTTATATAAACAAATGTGAATTCCGTACTCTATATAAATATAGAGTAATATACTCCGGGAGTGGTGTTTTGACAAGTCGCGAAGCAAAAAAAAACAGGATATAACGGCAAAAAGGGCTGTCATGGGGCGATAACGCTCCGAAAATGGCGGAAAACGACCTGTGTCGGCATCAGTTTTTGAGGGCGCGCCGGATGCCCCGGTCGGCTTCGCGGCGGCGGATGTCCTCGCGTTGGTCGCCGTGGGTCTTACCGATGCAGTACGCGAGCTCGACCTTGACCAGCCCCTGCTTGAAATACATCTTGAGCGGAATCAGCGTACCGCCCTTGCTGCCGAGCCACTGCCCGAGCTTGAGGATCTCCTTTTTGTGGAGCAGCAGTCGCCGCGGACGCTTGACCTCGTGATTGAAGCGGTTGCCGAAGCCGTAGGCGGCGATATGCAGATTGTAGACCATCGCCTCGCCGTTTTCGATGCGGGCGAAGCTCTCGCCCAGCTGGACCAGCCGTTCGCGGCAGCTTTTGACCTCGGTCCCGGCGAGCGAAATACCCGCCTCGAAGCGCTCCTGCACCGCGTAGTCTCGGAACGCTTTGCGGTTGGTGGCGATCACCGGGTCGCTGGGGTCTTTTCGCGGCATGACGGGACCTCAATCCTCGCCGCGCATGAATTTGCCCGCTACGGCGCGGTAGTTGTTCTGACGCGGGTTGTTCCGGGGATTCAGCGAGGCGTTGAACGCCTCCAGAAGCTTCAGTTGCTCATTGTTGAGCCCGACCGGAGATTCGACCACCATCCGCAGATGCAGATTGCCGCGCGCCCCGCCGCGCAGCGACGGCGCGCCCTTGCCCTTCATCCGGAGCACGGCGCCGCTCTGGGTCCCGGGGGGGATCTTGAGCTTCGCCTTGCCGGAGATGGTCGGCACCTCGACCACGCCGCCCGCCACGGCGACTGCAAAGGGGATCGGCACCTCGCACAACAAATCGTCGCCCTCGCGCTCGAAGACGGAGCTCGACCGAACATGCATGAAGACATAGAGATCGCCGGCGCGACCGCCGCGCAAACCTGCACCGCCCTTGCCGCTGATCCGCAGCTGGGTCCCGGTATCGACGCCCGGCGGAATGTGCACCTGCAGCGGCTTTTCCTCGCGGATCCGCCCCTGCCCCCGGCATTTGCGGCACGGCTTCTCGATGATCTGCCCCGTTCCCTGACACGACGGACAGGGCTGGCGGACGCTGAAAAAACCCTGCGACATCACCTGGGACCCGGAGCCGCCGCAACGCGGACAGGTCTTGCGCCCGGTGCCGGCTTCGCACCCCGAACCGTGACAGTCGGGACACTCCGCCATGCGCGGTATCTTGAGCGTCTTGTCGGCGCCGTACATCGCTTCTTCGAAGTCGATCTCAAGGTCGTAGCGCAGATCGTCGCCGGGAACCGCGCCGTTGGGGTTGGAACGGCGATGACCGCCGCCGAAGAGATCCTCGAACGGGAAGCCGCCGCCGCCGCCGCCGAAAAACTGGCTGAAGATGTCCTGCGCCCGCTGGTAGTCGTAGGCGCCACCGCCTCCGCCGCCGCGCTGGGTGTAGGCCTCGTGACCAAACTGGTCGTACTGGCGGCGCTTTTCCGGATCGCTCAACACCTCGTACGCCTGCGAAATTTCCTTGAAGCGCTCCTCCGCCTCCTTGTTTCCGGGGTTCTTGTCGGGATGGTACTTGATGGCGAGCTTGCGGTACGCCTTCTTGATCTCGTCGGCACTGGCGGTCTTGGAAACCTCCAAAGTCTGATAATAGTCCTTCGCCATGGTCTACGCCTCCGTCTGCTCCGGTTTGGCGGGACCGTCAGAAACCACGACGCGGGCGGGACGCAGCAGCTTTTCGCCCATCTTGAAACCGTTGGACCACTGCTTGATGATCATGCCCTCGGGGACCGTCTCCGACGCTTCGCGGGCGACCGCCTCGTGCAGCGCGGGGTCGAAGTGCTTGCCGACCGTCTCCAGCGGCTTCACGCCCAGCGTGTCGAATGCCTTGTTGAACTCGGCGATGATCATTTTCAGCCCCTGCCGGATCGACTCGATATTGTCGCTCTGCACCGCCGCGGTATCCGCCATGGCGAGAAAGTCGAAGACCGTCATGAACGGTCCCAGCGCATCGGCGTAGGCGTAGCTGCGAGCGTCGGCGATATCCTTGGCGACGCGCTTGCGGTAATTCTGATACTCCGCCTGCAAATAGAGGTATTTTGCCTGCAGTTCCGCAAGGGACTCGCGCAGTTTTTCCTCTTCGCTTTTTTCCGGTTCCGGCGGGGCGGGAGCAGGTTCCTCGGGAACGGCGTCCCAGGCGTTCTCCGCCTCCTTGGCGTCCTGTGCGTCGGGCGCAGGGTCCGGAGTCGGCTTTTCCGTCGATTCTTCCGCGACGGGAGTCACTTCATCCTCATGGAGTTCCTCCGCTCCATGACGATCTTTCTTCTTGTTTTTCATATCTCGATATCCCCCTCTTCAAAGGTCGTAAACATATCCCGTTATCATAAATTAATTAATATATAACATCAAGCAGGCGTTAAAACTGTTAGGTTGTTGTTTTCTGCTTGACGTGAGGTTGTTACAACTCCCCGCTCTCCGCCATAAACTTTACGTTTTGTTCCTTAACTTTACCTTATTTTACAACTGTCGATGGTGTCGTAGGGAGAAGTAGGGAGAACCTCCCAGGTCCTGCCGCGGGCACGGTTTAATATAGAGCAGGATGCATCCAATTACAAGGCCGGACAATAAAGAACCCCTCTCCTCAGGGGGGACAGAGGAGAGGGGCAGGTGGGAAAGAAAGAAGGAAGCCGACACTTATACTATATATAATATAGGCGAACTCTGGGGGGCTTGCACTTTGGATTGCACTATGGAGCGCTCTCCATAGCAATTATTGGCGGGTTTCCACTAGTGGGCCCCCGCCAATAATTGAGAAGCGTCAAACGATTCGGCCTTTACGCCGAATTTGCTCCATGTTCTGCAAGGTGGAGCACCTCGTGTCTGTCGTAGCGGATTTTGCGACAGGAGATCCGTACCTGCGTGAGAAGACCGCTCTTGACGTACCTCAACAGTGTAGGTCGGCTGACACACAGTATCTCCATCGCCTGCCTACCGGATATCATATCCTTTTTCGGAATTGCAGTACCTGCGCAATCCGACAGGATACGAGCTCTGTCGGCAGCGGATACGGTGCAGTCCCCATCCAGTGCCAGCGTGATGAGCCTCAGCGTTTCCGGTTTCATGATAAGTTCTCCTTGCTGGTTCTACTATAAGAAGCTTCCGGATTTGACGCGATCGCTTTTATGATTCGTAAAAACAACTGGAGTATCCCTGCCATGGTCAAAACTGTTTTTTCCGCAACATCCGGGCAGTCTTTCAATAATCAAGGTGTCCGGAGTTTGAGAGCCGGACTGGGACTGCGTACATATGGTTCTCCTCACGGTGTTCTGAATATGGAGGTCAGCCTGAGTGAGGACAAGTGGCTGCTGACAGACGCCTTCGGCGGCATTACGCTGAATACCGAAAAACTCGAAGATTTTATTTCCTCCGGTGTCTCTCTGGTGGTATCCGGCGGTAATCTGGACCTGGGCAGTCTGTCCTCTTCCTTTACGGAGCAGGTAGCCTCTGTGTCCGACAGTCTGGTGTCCAGCATGAATGTGCTTGGGAATGCTATTCGTGTAAGTATGGGCAATCTATCAGATGTACTTACAACCCGCTTGTCTGAGCATGATTCTCTTCCGATAGCTCACCAAAGCCTATTTGCAAAGAAGCTGACAGCACTGGATCAGATGCCCGATCCTAGCCAATATGTCGGAAAGCCTCCTGTCTACTATTATGGTGAGACTACAGAGCAATATACCACCGGGCATGTCTATGCGGTTGTTGAAACTGCGATAGATCTTGTATGGCAGGATATAACGCCCGAGCAGGCAGGTGTGATAGGCGAGAATCAGCCGTTCAGCACCACTGTCGGCGGTTACACCTTCATATATGATTCAGAGGGTTTCCGTATTACAGGTTCCGGAGCAGCGGTATCCATTAAAGACGGAGAGTTTACGGCATCTGGTAAAGAAGGTGCACGTGTCGCACTGGGAATAGATGGTGGTATTCTCATAGGCACAACAGGACATAATATTTACCTGGAGGCAGACGGAGGGGGCGATGTTTGTCTTAATGGTATGAACATAATAGCTAATGACCAGGCAGTAGCTACCCAAGATTGGGTAGGAGCGTGGGTAAAAGCGTGGGTAAAAGCACAGAGTTACATAAATTCCTCTACAGCACGTGACATAGCAGATGAGAGTATTTCATCAGGAGGTTTTATCAACGCAGACTCAGCGAGGACTATCACTGAAGAGATAATATCGTCCGCCATTCCCGGCGTGGTAGAGGTAGTGGACTGGGAAAGTACTTCTGCCTATATTCCTGTCCTGTCTGGCGGTACCTGCTACACGTTTCTCAGACCTGTATCCACGGTGCAAATAGATTACATTCCGGAAAATACAGATGGTGCGAATGTCAGATGGCGCTTTGGAGGTGGAAGTAATCTGAACTATCCTCTAGGCACTCCCGAGTTGGGAACGCTGCCTGATATGAAAGATGGTAGCGCATATCGTCTGAGAGCAGATATGGGAGAGTTGTCAGTATCTACGGTTAAGCGCCCTCTATCAAGCGGAGTGGCAGGAATATGGATATACTCATCGGCATCGCTTCAATATTCGGGTTGGTATCTGGAGTCTGGTGAACTAAATGCCGCAAACGTGTCCGGCACAGTGTTTCAGGGTGGTATGGCTGCCAGTACTTTGATCTCAGGCGGTACAATGACGATAGAAGAAGGAGGAAAGATCTTCGCCGCTAGTGTGTACGCAGGCAGGTTATACGGGCGTAAGGGAAGTATTATATCTGCAGGAGTACTGAGTGGAGGTACCTGTTACATTATGGATCGTGCCAATGGTGCCGACAGACAGCCGGTAATCATTAATAATTTCGATGTGCTGGAAGGACAGTTCATACTCCGAGGCAGCAACGCCAGCGGTGCTAATATCAGAATATCAGGCGGAGCGCATTATCTGCAGAACAATGCACGGCTTACCGGTTTGACCATCTACGGTGGTACGTTGACCATGGCACTTAACACGGCAGCTGCTCCTATGGATGGATATTCCATATACCTAGACGATTCCAATGTCGAAGGCGGTACAGTCAACGCGTCCAGGTATTCGATTCTATCCAATATAAACATTTCCTCAGGATCCCTACAGGTTAACTCTGGCGCCATGGCATCAGGAGTAACCGTGTTATCCGGTGGTACCTTGACGGTAAGCTCTGGTGGTTCTGCGTTTGGTGTTACATCCAATGCAGGTGCTACCGTGGTTTCAAACGCTGGTGCGGTGATCAAATACGTGTAGTACCGGTAGACTATTTCATATAAGGAACTGAAGCATGTCAACTTCCAGTCTTACAAAACTCAGAAAGCTAAAGACCGCTGATGGTCAGGAAATACATCCGTTTACAACCAATGTTCCGGTGTACTCAGCCGGCGGACTGCGTTGGAGTGAACCACAAACTCTTGGAAAGAGGGAGCTTTCGGTCAAGCTGGCCGGCAATGGTGCCTTACGCGCTGGACTCAACGGCCTGTACATCAAAGTGGCTCCTGGTGGTGGCCTCGGCGTGTCTTCCGACGGTATCTTCATTATAGGTACATATGAGGGCGGTAGCGGCGGCACTGTGTCGGTAGACGAGGAAGAAATTCGCTCGATAACCACTGAAGTAATAACGTCAGGCGGTTATGTCAACAATACCCAGGTTTCGTCAATAGCATCCGGTGCCGTATCGACGCTGTCCGGCGCATTGCAGAGCGCCATCAACAGCCGTACCACTGTCGACAGTGCCAGAACCATAGCAGAAGGCGTGCTGTCCTCAGGCGGTACCGTCACGTCGTTCACTATACTAAGCGGTATGATCATCAGTGCCGGCGCTTATGTGATGTCCATGACCTCAGGTGGCGGCATGGTGGTTTCGGCAAACGGTGCAGTCGTATCGGTCACATCGGGAGCGATCATCGCCTCTGGCGCGAGCGGGGAAAGCGTGGCGTTATCAGGTGGGACAATGCAACTCCATTTTGAAGACAGCGACAGCGAACCCCAAGACATCACCCTTGACACGAACGGCGTGGCCATATCCGCGGCCGGAGCTGATCGCAGAGTTGTTCTTACTCATGGGGGTAGTCAACTTGAGGTTTCTGATTATGGCGTGTTAGTCAACTCCCTCCCGGTGCTGACCGAAGGGTCTGAAATCGACACGACCGTAGGCGATTATCACCTGACCTACACTTCGGACGACGGCTTTGTAGTTTCGGGCGGCGGGATGCAGTTACAGGTGTCGAGCGGCGCGGTTATTGCCTCCGGCGAGAGCGGGGAGATCATGTCGCTGTCAGCAGGGACGGCAACAATTCAAGCCGACAATGGTGAATCCATCAGTGCATATTTAACGCTTGAGTCCGGAGGAATAAAACTGCACGCGGAGACAATTATGGGCTCAGGCGATGTAGATATCAGTAGCGATGGTGTATCCATTTCTGGCAACGATGCGACAATAAACATTAATTCCGGGGCAGTCCTGATAAACTCCCGCCAGGTGCTGACCGCTCTCGACACCGCTACCGACACCGAAGCTACCAGTGCGACCTTCGGTGTCTTGGAGGGCGGCACTAGCTACATCTACACGCAGCCGCTGATGAGTCTCGACATCGACAGTGTCTCAAGCGTGGGGTCGGGCCGCGTCCGTTTTACACTTATCCCTGGCGGGAGCGTCACCATCCCGCCTGAGGTCACCGTTTACGACGGCGGCTCCTCGTGGGCTTACGGCCAGTATCTGCTGGAGCTCGAAAACGGCGAGATCGTCGTCCACTCCGGTGGTGGCGATCTTCCGCTCGATGGCGTGGCGGGCGTCTTCGTTAAGTCCGGCGGGGTCACCGTGGCGGGCGAGATGACGACGTCAGGCGCTACGGTCGGTTCTGGAGTGACGCAGTATGTTTACCCGCTTGGGTCAATTTCTGCAACGACCGTAGACTCCGGCGGAAGTCTTTCGATGTATGGCCTTTATGGGCAGGTGACCGACACCGTGGTCGCTGATGGCGCCGTCTTCGACGTCGCGGAGCCGGAGTACGACTTCGACCCCGTTGACTTTTCTATCGTCGCTGGGAGCGCGACCCAAATCGAGGAGGGAACGCTGCAGTACGGCGGCGAGCCCTTCACGGGATACGCTTCGGACGGCGGTTTTTACAACCTTTCCGGTACCTACCGCCTCGGCATCGGAAGCGGGGTTTCCGCGCTGTCACCGATCATCGGTAACTCCGACACCAGCAAGGCGCGCATCTATGTGTTTTCTGGCGCATACGTTTCCGGTGCGCAGATCGGGATCTCGGGCGACATCAACGTCTATCCGGGCGGCATGGTCGAAGACACCACTCTCGGCGGGTACGAGGGATCGCGCTACCAGTGCGAGCTGACCGTCTGGGGCGGCACCGCCTCCGGCGCGGTCGTGTCAAGAGGAGCGTTTCTCAACGTCATCTCCGGTGGTCAGATGCTGGGTAACGTGTCTGTACTTTCAGGAGGCAGTATGCGAGTTCGCGTGGAGCCTGCTTATGCCGAAAATATACACATTGAACGGGGTGCAGCGTTTAGTGCATGGCAAAATGCGTCCATTGGTGAACTGCATCTGTCCTCCGGAGCTTCCGCGCACGCCTCCGGTGGGACTGTAATCAACGAAGTGATAGTATCCGCTGGTACAATGTGGTTGAAGAATGCCTCGGCAACAACGATGACGCTCGGACCCTTCCCAAGCGCTACGGGTCGACCAGTTCTCTCAGCCAGCGGCGCGTCCATAGATACGTTGACGATTTCTACTTATGGCGCTGTTACATTATATAAAGACACGACAGTGACCAACCTTGATCAGCGCGGGGGGTATGTGATCGCCCGCGGCGCGCGCATCTCCGGCGGTTATATCGGGGGGTCGGACTTTCAGGTGTCAAGTGGCACGACTGCGACGAATCTAATCGCTGTAGTGGGAGAAGATGTCACCCCTAAAAAGAAGATTCTTATTTCTAATGGCGGAGTGGTGAGTCGCCTGACAGTGGAGGATACCGGTGACGGAACCACTTCTGGTATCACGAATATAACGGCTCAATACGGCGTAGTCTCAGTCCTTGCTGGCGGACGATTGTTTGACACTGAATTTACCAATATCGTGGTTTCCAACGGAGGCATAGTAGACGGCATCATCCCGAAAAGAGTATACCTAGCGTCCGGTGGTGGGCTTGCTTTTGCCGGATCACTTCATATTTACTCCGGTGGCACCGCGTTGAATGTGGTGTCGGGCGCGCACTGGGATGTCGTCGTCGAATCCGGCGGCAGCATAAGTTATGTGCAAGAAGATTGACAATGTTGAGCGATGAGGAGCGTGAGCTGCTGATTGCGCAGTGTCTTTTCTGACACTATGTACAGCTTTCGTGGATCCCTGCGATAGTCCTGCTTTGCAGGACTTTTTTATAATCCATTTTTCGATTGACGCGCGGACTCTTATGGAAGCAGCGAAAGGATCAAACATGTGCACCATGATAAAAGATATACTCGGTAAGTTAGCTGAATTGCTGCCGGTCGTGGGACTGGCGGCATTCGGAGGATTCACACGCACACTCTATGGCAAAGCCCGCGGAGAGCCGTATTCCTGGAAAATCGCACTCCCTGAGATCATCATCGCCATTTTTTCCGGCCTGCTCATCCACTGGATCACGCTGGAACTCGGTATGTCGGAGAATTTGAGGACCGCGGCCATTTCACTGGCCGGATATTCCGCCCGTAGTGTGATGGCCATTTTGAACGCTGTTTTCATCACGTTTGTGAAAAAGAACGTGGGGGTGGAAAAGAAATGAAAATCTGTCGTTGGCTGATCGAGGGTTTTCTCTTCGTGTTACTAATTGTCGGTGGCTGCTTCGCAAAGCCGCCTGCATCCGGAGTAACTACTGCCAGCAAGGTGGAGCAGATCCTCAACGATACAGCCGACGATCTTGAATTGGGCGCAAAGGTTCGCGCCATAGTGGAGAAACAGGAGTTGTGCAAACCGTGCGTTCACCAAAGAATGCACCAACATGAGGTTACAGAGGAAAAGCCGAATGTGCTGTATTCTCTGAACTCGATCATATTCGGAATGACGTTCGTCATCTGGGTTGCTATACTGCTTGACGTCATAGGGAGAAGCGATGAAAGCAAAAATAAAAAAATGGCTGCTTGATATAGCATTGCGGTTGATGTCCAACCGCAAGATACGCACGTGGGTATTGTGCTTTGCGTTACGGCACGCTCCTGTACAGAAGATATTGGACGAGATGGGAGTGAAGGATGATGAAGCGTAAGTGCAAGGAGCGGCTGTGCAATATCACATACTGGATGTTGGTAGTTCTGGTGGTGATACTGTTTGCAATCTTCTGTACCATCACCACCGGTTGCGGCCACAACACCGGGGCCTTTATGCTGGGTACGGATTTCAACATCGGTCTGGATCCGCAGTATGCCATACCGCGCATCAGTTACATGGATGGGTTCTTCGCTACGGACATCTCACGGGAGAACTCAGGCTGGGAGCTGGAGATAGACGCCAACAACGGTCTGTCCATCGGAAAGGACGGCACTGTGAAGGGCATCAAAAGAATGCGCAGACACATCGGGCCACAGCTTAATGGATACTTCGTCAAGCTGGTAAAGGATGATCCGGAGCTCGCCCGCCATTACATAGAGGCAGTAAAGTATTATTGGCAATATCGCGCACTCATGGCGCATGGCGATAGCACAGCTACCGGACGCGCCGATTCTGCGATATCCGCGCATTGACCTCATTAAATTTTATACTCAGGGATAAAAACCTATCCCAGGTCTTATCATGCCTGAACGTACTCCTCCACCAAATACGCCGATCATAACAGGATTGCGTATTGAGTATTTCTCATCCACCAACGGTGGAAACTCCCCTCCCCGGTTCAGCGCTGTACCCAACTGGAATCTACCTGATGTCAAGGTGCGGGCCGGGTATATAAAGTCTGCGCAGTTGAGCCAAAATGAATTCGATCTGTATAAATTCAATGCTAAGGCAGCAAAGATTCACGTAGATGTGTCAGGATCTTATTCCAATATTACGAATGTACCTCAGTATAGCGCCTGCTCCAGCTTCAACTCCAAGCGTAAGAACGTAATGAATTACGTTCGTAATTATTTGGCAAGCAACAACCTGTACACGAACAAGTGGAAACCCGAGGTCACTACCGGTAATAAGAAAACGCGTGAATTCACCGTACCGGATGTCATGTCCAATGCAGAGGACTTGGATACTGTCTCGTATTCGGACTTTTTTACATTGACCACTAACGGCAGTGAAAGCAGCTCCAACACGATAACTGCAACTGTAGGTGAGGACAGCCAGGAAGATCTGGATGATCTGCGCAGGATACTCAGGTATATAGCCGATAACATCCTGTTCCCAGACCATGCCGGCACATATAAAGTCTTCTCACATGTATACAACAACAGACGTATATACGAAAAGACCGAATGGGGCAAGTTCCACGACAACGATGCCAATGTACTGAAATCCTGGGTAGATCTGATAATGAAGGTCAGATCGCTGCAGTCGGCGGTATTCAACCGCGAGAGCCGGTTGATGGATGTGACCATAAAGAAGTACAAGATGAAGAACCTGTGGGTAGAGGGAGCCAGTACTATACCAGGGTCAGGTTTGAGATGGTCGGCGGACATTTTCGATGGAGAGGGCTGGAATACAGCTACTGAAGAGCACACCCTTTACCTTTCCGGTACCACGTCTGAGATAAACATGCAGACTTTGTACGGCATCAGCCAGTACGAGGTAAATACATTCTGCGACAACGAGGGGGACTTCCTGGCGCCGCATGTATTCATGTCCGAGGGCACTTTCAACTACGACATGACCCTGCAGGTGTACGGCTATGATAAGCCGTCCATGTGTATTCCAGAATATCTGGAATTCAATGTAGGGGATCAGGTGTTCCATACCATGCGCATAACTTCCGTTAAGGCCTGCCCTCCTGAGCCGGAGTGGTTTGAATACAAGTTGTACGATGATACCAGGGATTGGGGTGTAGTAGGAAAACTGCAAGGTCCGAACAACCTGGATTGCGGCATTGAGATACGTCGTATATTCGCAGAAAGCGCTCTTGGAGGACGTTCATATACGTACGGGTTTAGACTGGAAGGTGTAGCTGCTCGTCCTGGCATCTATTGGGTGCGAATAGGTATGAAGACGCGGTATATGAATGTGAAGAACCGCGGGATGGGTCCTATTACCGACTTCATGGGGAATGGAGATCTCTGCATAGAGCAAGCATATGGCGGAGATGCGTATGCCGATGAATTCATTGTAATTTACATACGACCCACCGATTACAGACCAGGGGATCTGGTTGCCTGTATTCCGGCTTCAGTGTATCAGGCAGACAAACACTATCTGGCAATATCCCACTCTGATCTGCCGAACTGGGAATTCCAGGAGCACGCAGAAGATAATGTTCCGGAAAGCGAATGGGTTTATGTTTCCGGTACCTGGGATAACGCATATCCATCCGGCGGCGGCGATGACGGAACAGCCGAATTCAATACATGGGTGGAAAACCTGAAAAAGAGTGTCGGCATCAGCAATACTCAAGGAAGTACCCACTACACCAACAAGACAGTCCAGCAGTATATCGGAGAGGCCGACGGACGTACGCACACTCCAGGCTACTGGTACAAGCTATGTTCGTACATAGATGAGTTCAGGGCGTGTGGGGTAATATATAAATACACTCGCAATTACTTCTATGTCATTACGCTGGATGCCGACAAAAAATGGCGTCTGTACTGCGCCTCCAATACAGAATGGCATCTCACTGATTGGGTTATCCTTGCAGAGGCCACCGATACGCACAACAATGGAGACGTCGCAGGTACGGTGTTGACAGATGTTCAACCTCCATTGTACTGGAAGAGCGTAAATCGCAAGCGCGGAGTATTGTGTCTGCGGGGTAGTGAGAGTTTCGTCATCAGTGCCATCATGAAGGGCAAGGAGTATGAGCCCCTGGAAAGTGAGGATAACAAAGCCTATGGCGGCGTATATTCATATATCGGAAAATATGAAGACTCCGACCATGAGACCAGAGACGTATTCCAGCAACAGCCTTTGTACATCAAGGCCCATGACTACAACGGACACAAGAACGACAGCAACACAAACTTCTTCACGAATGAGGACAACACGTTAGCCCAGGTCAGATTCGAGCAAGATGCCGTGCTGTATACAAAAGGCTGCTACCTGTACCTGAAGGATATCTCTACAGATCCTAATAATTCTATCGTGGAATGGGTGTTATCAACAGACCTGAAGAGTATCGATAAGCCTGGGGTAGTAAAGAACAAGGAATATCTGGTGAAGGTGAGCAAGGCCGCCCATTGCGCCCTGCCCTATAATCCCATGAGGCCGGAAAAGTTCTTGGGCGGCAACAGCAACAGCAACATCGGAGACATTGGTTTCTTCCTCAATACCAGTTACGAGGATAAAAACATGAAAGAGCATGAAAGCATCGCTCCTATGTCTGTCAGTAACTGGAGTGGTGAGGATTGGGGGCACCAACGATATGACAATCCATTAGGGGTTTTCGGGCACAATACCATCACTCTGGACATAGATACCAACAACGCCATCCAGGAAGCCAATCCTCCTACTTCGACGATGCTTCAATTCACTGCCGGCGGCATGATCTGGCACTACTATCCTATGCTCAGGGGGAAAAATCTGTCCAATCTCAGGATGAAGTGTGAGGCCAGCGGTAGGAATCAGGCATATGGAAGCTGGGCAAATTGTCCGTTCGGTCCTGAGGTAAATTATAGCATAGTCAACGTCAAACAGGGTTCTCCGGCGGGAAATGCCAACGGCACAGATGATATTGGACTGCCAAATACATCCCCAGGACTGCGCAAACGGCTGATGGGAACACGCTCGTCCTCTACCCCTCAGCAATGGTCCGATACTGTTACAACTACATATAATCCATCCAGAATAGACAGTAACCTGAACGTCAGCACAACTCCAAAATATCTGCACGTCTGGAGCAACAACTATATGCTGCAGGGGCGTGTGAAGAGCAGTTCTCCAGAAACCATATCCGACAATGAAGCAGCCAGCATGTTCTCCGGGTATGGCACTTCAGGCAGTGGTACTTTGAAAAACGTGAGCTATACCTATGACATTTCCATGGTAGGAATGATGGCATATAGTCAGGTACCCAGTACTACGTTGGACGAAGATGACCCTGATGGAGATCCCATCCTGGATAAGAAGCCTACCCAATGCAATATAATGAACATCAAAGCATCCATGAGGATAACCGGCGAGTATTACCTCGGCGATGTAAAATGCGACGACCTGGATGAAACCTTGGAGGCGGAGTGGACGACAAACGTATTTTCAGATGCCGACGGCAGGACCAGAATAGCTGCGCAATATTCCGATGAGCAACGGGAGTTTGAGTACACCAACTACTCTATGGACGGTGCAGGTGACGATTCGTACTCCAGACAGGTCAGTGGTAACTGCACTTTGAGCTATAAGACTATTGGAGTGTCAGGAAGAAGCAACCGCACTGATGTGGAACAGGGCATGATACCGGATGCTTTGGTAAAGTATCCTCTAATCGACGACATCGAAAAGAAGGTCACCTACAGTATTACCGATGATGGTATTACCAGTACATATATCTACGAGGGCAATGAAGCCCAGGAAGCCTACGCCGGTTTCAGGGATGACCTGGACGGCGCTGGTCAGGACTTCGACGATTTGGAATTCCCTGGATACAACAATGAGGGACTTCCAAATACTACTTCAAAGACCATATCCGGAATACGCATAGACAGTATGTGGCTGAAGAAGTTGGCCGTCAACATCGTCATGAACTACGGACAAGTGGACGACGACGATGACTTCGGCCAGTGAGCTCTGACGATAGTGCTACTATGACAACCCCCTGAAAACGGAAGAATAAAGTTGAGCGGTAAGTATAAAACTGGATTGCGCTATCGCACGGCGTATACCGAAATGGCCGGACCCGGTAATCCTACCATGTCCGGAGGCAATTGGATAGTAAGCCATGGTGCTCTCCTCTCTTCTGAAACCATCGTCAGTAATCAAAACGCCGAAATCCAGTTCGGAGGCCAGGCCAGGAATATAAATGTAGCAGCCGGCGGCAGCGTAACGGTAAGCGGAGCAATAGACAGCGTTGTGCTGCAGGGATCTTCTGGAGTACCGGCAAACCTTGTAGTAGCACAGGGCGGCGTGGCCAGAAACGTAAGCCTTGGTTCCGGTGGCTCTCTGTTCATATCCAGGGGAGGACTGGCCCACGTGGTGGGCTACGTCCCTGGGGACAGCAACGGAGGTATAATCAGTGCTGCACCTGGTGCTTACGTTATTTACGACGATCCTGAGCTGTACTACTGTTATATGCTCTCTGGCGGCATCATTAAATCAGGAGCAACGTCGAGGCTTGTCAATAAAACGCTTTCCAGCGGAGCGGAGATCCTGGTATTCTCAGGAGGTTCTGTATCCAATGTGAATGTAATGGAGGGAGCAGGACTTTACCTATACTCCGGAGCCGTGGCGCGTGCGGTATCCATTTTTGCCGGTGGTTCATGTTTAGTGCACGGAGGAGCCTATGTTTCCAATGTGCGCTGTGTGGAAAGTGCCTCTCTTCTTTATATCTACCAGAATGGAATCACTCAAGAAGTTCATCCTCCCTGGGGTGTCTACGACTATAAATGTATAGCAGGCGCCGGCGCCATAAGCGCCGGGCTTGTGGATGCTCCCACAGGATGTGTCGCCTACTTCAATGATGATGCCGTTTTGACTGTAAGCAGGCTTCCAGCTAACGAAGTTCCTGACCTGACCAAGGTATCTGCGTTGTATATAAACTCCGGCGGTGTGGCCAGTACTTTGGATATGCCAGGCAATCTCACTGTCCACGTCTACTCTGGTGGTTTGTTGTCGGACACTATAATGATAAGGGCAGACGACACGGTAACCATTGCCTACGACAACGAACCCTCACTGAAGTTACAGAACGATCTAAGTTCCAGATTGAATTCAGCACAGCAGGTGCTGGCATCGAATGGTCAGGATTATTCAACTCCCGAGGGCAGTGCAGCAAAGCTTACCATTGATTCGGCCATGGCCATGCTGTTGTCGGCCAGTGTAAAAACCGAGGATGATTCCCTATACGAGGATAGACGCTTTACTGCAGTATCGATATTCTCCTCTGGCGTAGTAGACAATCCTTTGATCAACGCAGGTTCCGTTACCGTCCTTTCCGGCGGTACTCTGCTTAACGGCCATGGCGTGATTCAAGGTTTGGTGGATGTCAGCGGAGGCGGAATAGTCAGTGCAATACAAATCCAAGAGTCAGGTGTGCTGCGTGTTAGTGGTTACGTGTCTGGGGCATCGCTGACTACCGGAGCTATCGGTTCGATGGTTGCCGGGGTTATGGAGGATGTGGATATCCGTGGGTGTGTGCTTGAGGTATCAGGTGGAGTGGTCAGCAACATACGGGCTTCCAGAGATGCTGCCATATCCATGCAGGATGGCGTAGTCTCCAAGCTGACGCTGGACTCCTCGTTTATAGACATATCTTCAGGTGTTGTAGAATCTGCTGTGGTTAATGATGATGCGATGCTATATGCAGCATCAGGAGCAGTGCTCACAGACGTTGAGGTCAACAGCGGTGGATGTGTAGTTCTGCATCCTGAGTGCGAAACCAGCGGAGCTGGCTTGTATATTTCCTCAGGTGCCTATTTTGGAGGTTTTTACTGGGGGCATCAGGGTACGTCCGTTACTGGCTTTCCTACCTCAGACGTTACCGTGTTGCCAGACGTGACGGTAGGCAGTGACGTGCTGATAGCCTCATCCGAGGCCGTTATTCCTGTACTCTCCACCATCTTTCCGGGAAGTGCGCACCTGAAGTCAGGAGCCCTGGCGGAAGAGGCGTACATTAGTGATGATGGTTATTTGTACCTGAGCTCGGGAGCATCCATAGGTCATCTGCGTTTTCGCAATGGGTTCCTGGGAGTTGTATCCAATATCCAGCATAGTTCCAGCATTCAGGGAATAGATTCCACATTAGTGTCCTTTGACTACACTTTTACTCCTTCTGGTGGTTACATACAAGTAGTGTCCAATGCGCCTGTGGCTGTTGCCGGTGTGGTCAGTATAACATCCGGAGGTACCGCGGTAGATGTTCTAGGCACATCAACCGTTTTGCCGCTAGGCGGTGTAGTAGACCTGCAGTATGGTGGATCGGTACTTTTCCAATCTGGCGGTACCATCTCACTGGCTGATCACGGAGACATAGCCGTTTCGTCCGGCGGTATTGTCACCTATGCTTCAGGCGTGGCAGTACTTCCTGACTCAGGGGCTTTTCTGAACATCAACGGTATGGTAACTCTTTCTTCCGAGGGTTCAGTATACGGAAGTTCCGCCGGTAGTATTGTTCTGTATGATATAAACGATTTTCCCGTGTATTCCGGCGGTACTGCCATTTGGTTGGTAGACAGCAGCGACTCTGTGGAAACGTGGACATCAGATACAGATTTGCCGATATTGGTGGGTAGCGTAGACACCCTTACCATTCAAAACTACAGCAGTGCTGTGCCTCCATACCTGTATGTGGATTCAGGCGGCAGCATAGGGTACCTGGAATTGCATGCCGGCAGCGTATATATATCCGGAGGAGCTGTTTCCCGTGTGATGGAAAACGAAGGTTACTTCAAGGTAATATCCGGTGTCGAGCCTGAATATGTAAAGCACACACAGCATTACCCGGTTTTCAGCGGCAGGTCGGCCACTGTGCACCATAATACATATGCCAGATCGCCTGTGATATCCGCAGGTGGACTGCTGGAGGTATTCTCCAGTGGATATGCCTCTGACGTCAAGGTCTCGCGAGGCGGCAGTCTACTTATACACTCAGGCGCCTGGATACGGAATGTACAGGAAAAAGGCGGTATGGTGCTGATAAGCAGCTATTCCGACCTGTCCGGGGTAACCTTCAATACCTCTCCGGCAAAGCAACTCCTCATCGGTTTCCGCAGATCGTGCACCATCCATTCCGGTACCACCTTCGCCGCTGCTACCATCAGCACCTACGGAACAGCATTTGTCTACAGTGGTGGTGTTTTCACGGCAGAGGACGAATTTGCCAACGAGTCGGGTTCCGTAAACGGTAGTCATGCCTGTATATTCGTATCTGGCGGTACTATGGAGTATACTATCGTTGGAGGCTACGGCAAAGCTTTCATAACTGACGGCGGTAGGGTCAACAGTTGTACAGTGGATACGTTTGGGGACTTGGTAGCAGAAGGAAACTGCCGGCTGCTCAATGTCACTGTACACAGCTCTGCTAGCATGTTGGTAGGCTCAGGGGTGACTGCCACCAATAACAGACTTACAGGACACGAGGCACTGCTCAGGGTTACCAGCGGAGGTTACCTTTACAACAACAGAATAGCCAACAAAGCTGTACTCAGCATAGAAAACGGAGCTTCTGCCAGGGCGCAGATAGTAATGTCGTCAGGTACGATGACAATGGGCTCAGGCGGTACTGCCAACAACACTATCTTGAACGCCTCGACTGCAAAAGTGTTGGTATCTGGCGGCGGTATAGTGGATTACGTCATCCTCAATACGTCGCTTACGGCAGGAGCTATCATAGTCGCTTCAGGCGGTACGGTGACTTTGGGATATAATCCGTGGAGAGCCAGTCTGTATCCAGAGTACTCTGACAGTGCCGTAGAGTTCTTTACCTCTAATGGAGGGATGATCTCAGCCGCGCCCGGGGCTGATATCCGCTTCCTTTCTGCTGGTGCATGGATTGGTAATCAGACATCTGGTGTAGTGGCCGGCGAGATGCATCTGCGGGATTTGACCTCTGAAAATGCACTAGCTGTACGCAATGGGTTGTCTGCTGTTGCGTTTTCCGGAGGTGAGATAATTTCTGCCGATGTACTGAACAACGGCATTATGACCATATACGACGGTGGAAGTGCCTCTGTAGTCAGCATCGCCAGCACCGGTGAGCTGCATGAATCCAGCTATGCCAGTTCCAGATATGCGGCAGGTTCCAGTTGGTGGTACTCTCTGGTATCTGGCGGAAGCCTGGTTTCCGTAGGAAACGGCGTCCGTACTACATCCACTGCGGAAGCACAGGTCTCATCCACCTGGAGCGCCGCAACAGTAAAACCGTGGATCTATGACAACTCTGAAAGCGGCTATGGGATACAACTGCAGGCGGATGGCTCTACGGTAGTAGTATCTTCTGGTGGTAGCGTTTTTGTCTCGTATGGTGGCAGCGTCCTGGTGTACAGCGCCCATACTGACCATGTATATTTGTCTAATGGTATAGTCGAACAGCGTGTCAGTACAGCAGCCTCCACACCGTTTGGATCCAGCAGCGTAATACGACTGCGTAACGTGTCCTACTGTTCAGGTGGCAGTGTAGTTCTCAATTCGTCCTATAGCAGCAGTGTTAATATCACCGGAACTGTAAGTGTCAATGTGGATGTCACCGCCGTAGATAAACAAGGAAACTCCACAGTGGTTCAGGCAGGAGGTACCGTCTCATTGCCGTCAGGAGGGAGCATCACCTTCAACGGTTCTGGTGATAGAACGCTAACGTTCATCTCATCAGGTGCGGCTATAGATTACATTTACACTAAAGGCATCAACAAGCGGATTTACCATCCAGGTGCCAGTGATGTATATGTATGGTACACATATACGGACGATGAAGGTATCGTGCACTCCTACGCCGTATACGCATACACAGCATACGGGACGTGGATTTCCTTACTGAACTCTACAACGGTGTATATCAAGAACGGCAAGGACGTGCTCGACGACGCCTCAGAGGGTGCAGAACCTGAATTCACCACGTCATGGTCCTGTCCCACGGCCGTTATGCTATCCAACGGTACCACTTTCCAAGACTGTGTGATTTCCGGAGCATCGGTGTATTCCGGTATAGTCATCGAATCCGGCGCCGTACAATCATCCGGCGCTGTTGTCACATCGAATATAGACCTGTCCAGAACTTCTGCAGTTGTTCCGCCGGTTGGAGATGTAATTGCGTTTTCATATGTGGATTCTTCGTCGCGTACATTTAGCTCCGGCTGGTATGCGTCGCTGAATGCAGATGATTTCATGCATGAGTCAGCTCCGTACTGGGGATACGTCACATATCCTGGTGTTCGTGTATCCAGTTCGTTCGCCGGTTTCTTTGGTACCGCATGGAACAAGTACAGGCCAATGTACCATCATAATGGTAGTCACGTCGTGCAGAGCGGAGTCATGTATACCGGCGGTTCGATGCTGGCTTCAGGGCAAATGCTTTGTCTGGATCTCTCTAATCTGGTAGTTACATCCAAGCTGCCGGTCCAAAGTAACGGCTCAGAGACCTATGATCTGGTTACTTATGTTCCGATAACATCCGAGAACGGCATCATGAAGCTGGGTAGCGACATCATGGCATTCTTCACGGATAAGCCCTTGGAGCCGGAGACGGACTATGTGTCCGGAGTCTCTATCGGCATGGACGGACACGCCTATTTCAGCGGTGGTATTGCCAGCGATGTTATGATATACAACGGCGGAAGCGCCTGTGTGGATGAATGCGGTACGGTGTTGAAGGCTACCGTCAATTCAGGTGGCACCCTTTACATAGGAGCCACCGGATCCGTCACGCTTGCATTCAATCCCTGGGCAGGAACGGTAGTTAGTCACACCGACTGCAGCTTGTCGTACCTGGATCCGACACTTGTATATGTTGGCGGTCCACTGGGATTGGTGAGCTCCGGAGAGTATATGTCGGGAGTTACTGTCTGGAGAGACGAGTCAATGCTGGTGTTCCCCACCGGAGTAGCTGAAGACATAGTAGTTAACGGTATAATGGATGTCAGCAGCGGCGGTACGGCATCAGTGGCTTTCAACCCATGGCCTGGAACTGTTGTTTCATCAGAGGGCGCTGTTATTACCGACCTTGAGCGCGATCATAAATTATACATAGGCGGAAAGGAATACGGACTTGAATCCAAAACAGACTACCTGGAGCGTGAATACGTAGTAACAGACAAGCATGTAGTGCTTATCTATAGCGGAGGTACTCTGCAGGAACCCACCATCTCCGTTGGCGGCGTTGGCGTACTGTCAGGCGGCTCGCTGCTGGATCCGTTCATATCCGCATACGGAAGAGTAGGCGTGTATTCCGGCGGTATTCTCAGTTCTGCCAGGTTGTTCTCCTCTGGTCAGCTCTTTGTGTCCAGCGGTGGCAGTGCCTCTGCAGTTTTCATGAACGGCGGTACCCTGCGCAATGACAATGGATACGTAGAGATCAGCTACAACCCATGGGGCAGTTCCATACAGATAAACGGTTCAGGGGCTGTTACTCCGGATCATCGGGTTATGGGAACTGTCATCGGTGAAGGAGATTTCTACTTCCCGGATGATCGTATGCCGTGTTATTACGGCTGTCCCGAGGATGGCGTAGTGAGCAGGTCGTACGATGCTTTATACGTATTGAACTTCAAGGATGCCGATTTCAATCAGCCCAGATCAGCTTTGATCTACAGCGGTGGTTCTCTTGTGCGCACAGTGGTTGCTAAAAGCGGGTTAGCTGTAATAGACGAAGATGGAATAGCCATAAGCACCACGCTGAAGGACTATGGCACATTGGTAGTATCAGGTGGTGTGGCTGATGTAATGACCGTTCAGTCCACCGGTAAATATTATGTAAGCGCCGGCGGTGTAGTCAACAGCGTGATGATGTATGGCAGCGGTAACCGCGATGAGTGGAATGATGATGCATCCGGTACTATCTGCTCTGGAGGTACCGCGGATTACGTTACTGTTTCCGGAGCCAAGCTGTTTGTGAGATCTGGTGGTACTGCCAAACGTGTAGACAATTCCACCGGTGCTATAATGCGGGTGTCCTCTGGAGGAGCCGCAGATGTGTTCACAGTTTCCAGTGGCGCGCTGGTGTATGTCAGCAGAGGTGCCGTCACCACATCGGGCTTCCTGTATTCAAGCGGTTCGATGGGAGTCTCATCTGGCGGTACTGCGTTGGATCTCACATGGGTTCCATGCGTAGGGGAACTCGATTCGGCCATTGGTGCCAGCGTTACCTTTGCCAGCCCGCTTTCCGGTGTGTACGTTGGAGCATGGGATATGTTGTCTTCCCATGTGTATACACTGCGCAATAACAGCATAACCGTTGACAGCTCGGCCTTTGTAATGTTGAACGGACTGATGGACAACTGCAGTGTATGTGGCGGAGTAGTCTATTTCTGGTCAGGCGGCAGAGGTTCCAGACTCACCGTGACAGAACGCGGATGGCGAATGGTAGACGATTATGGGGTGCAAGTAGATTATTCAAGCGAGAGCATGTCGGCTCTTGCGGTATATGTACATTCAGGAGCATCGCTGAGCAACACCCGAATCACCGGTGGAGCAGTGATGGCGTATTCCGGTGGTTCAATAGTCAGCACGACCATACATGGCGAGGGAGGCGTTTTGATCCTGTCCTCCGGTTGCAGCGGAGCATACGTAACCTTGGATTATGGTTATCTGGATATTATTTCCGGTGGGTATGCGTCCAACGTCCATATATGGAATAGTGTGTATAATAGCGTGGGACTTGCCACCGTGTTTGGTAATGGTTCGGCCGAGACGATACTCGTCAGTGGTGGCACATTGGTGGTACGCAGTGGGGGCACCGCCTTGGATATCATCGAAAATGGCGGATACGTGGATGTCCGTGACGGGGCTACTGCGCAATTCACCTCTCATCTATTTTCCGGCTCCTCCATGCATATGCGGGGTGTCACAATCCACTCAGGTACCACAGCATCCAACGTCATTGTTACTACCGGATGTTCGGCTTACATATATTCCGGCGGTATTGCAAGTGATATTGTCGTATCGCAGGACCATGTTGATGGAATAATTGCAGCGGTAGTGGTATATCCACATGCGGTAGTTTCAAGCGCAACGGCCACAGGCAGTAACGCGCACGTGATAATGAGCGGCGGTGTTTTCTCTGGTGGAACCATTACAAGCAGCGCTCATCTGGACATAGAACAGGGCGACGTGCAGGCAGTGGAAGTGCATAACGGAGCGCATATGGACCAAATGGGTGGTTCAGCATCGTCCGTGGTGGTCGGAGTATCTGACGGGTATGGCGGTACTGCAACAATAATGGGTGGTACCGCAAGTATCAAAGAAGGTGGCGGTTGCGTTGAAGTCAGCGGCGGGACTGTCTCCTTCGAGTCACATGTGTTCTCTGGAGTGGCGTTGTCCAGCGGTGCGGTTACAATTCACTCCGGCACTACAGGTATAGATATCAGGGATGTCCGTGATTACTCCAACATAGAGCTGAATTACCACGTATATTCAGGAGGGGTACTGTCCAGCGCCAGGGTTCCTCTCGGATTGTCCGTGTTCATAGAACCAGGAGCCAGAGCATACGATCTATTGGAGAGTGGAGGTTACGTGTCAGTAACCACGGTGTCAGCAGGAATGTTCGCATCGCATTACATAGAGGATCTGACGCTCTATGGAGGAAGTAAGGAGTCATCCACTCATGTGGCTACATTCCACTCTGGGGTATCCATAGGAAATCTTACGTTGAGAACTCCTATGATGTCCACCTACATATATTCCGGCGCGGTGGTAGGAAATATGTCCGCATGCTGGGCAGATGACTGGGAAATGGGTTTCCAATATCCTACATATACCTGGGTGCTGCCCGGGGCCAGCATTACAGGAGATGTGCTGGTTAGCGGATATTTCATGGAGGATTGGTACTGGGAGGAAGCAGGGATTGCTGCTGAGCTCCACATATCTGGAGCGTCTGCGCGGTTCATCAGCGCAACTCATTCCGGCCAGGTATATGTACACTCCGGCGGCAGTGTGATAAACGGACTTACCAACATGTCCGGAGCATTTCATATCTACACCGGCGGGTTTGTCGGTATGTTGTACAATCCTTTTATGCCGGCCGGCAGTTCGATAATGAATGATGCAGAATTGAGGAGCGCCGGTTATTTCCGTTCTGGCGGTCAGGTAGGGTATGGAGAACCATATGGCGTATATCATGGGTCAACGCCAGGTCTGCTGATACGGCATGACAACGTATTCAGTGGGTCGGCTTTCTACAACGGTGACGGAAGGTTCGTCGGCAATGTCTTCGGATATGAGGAAGGAGACCTGGAACCGTTCAGGGTGGTGTTGTCCGGATATTCCATGTTGGTGTACTCAGGTGGTACCGCCGAAGACATACTTGTTAACGCCGGTGCATATATGAGTGTCGGCAGCGGAGGTACTGCAACTCTTAATCCCAATCCATGGAGCAATACGCTCTCCAATGCGCAGCATATATCCTCGGGCAGTGAGTACGATTCAGTTATGGTTTCTGTAGCGCCGATAGTGGTCCACTCTAATGGCACGCTCACAACTTTGACCGACTCCACAGGAATTTACTACGGAGGTGTCAAGAAGAGGATGTATTTGGATGGTACCTTCGTGAATTATAACTACGACGAGTTCATCTGCTCAGAAACCGTCACACTGTCCTCTGGTGCTGCATGGGATGGGGTATCTGCCGGTATGCTCAAGGCTTTTGACGGGGCCAGGCCAACGTTCTTGAATAACCACTATGTATCGTTTACCAGTACAGACCGTGATTATGTGGTTCACACCAGTTCCATCATGTATGGATGCTCAAGCACATTCTCCAGCCGTATAGACTACACCACCACTAATTTCTACAGCAGCGGTAATATCACATACAATGGCAAGATGGTACGTGGTCCATTGCTGTCCAGGTTGTCCAGTGGAGAGGAATTCAACGGCTATTTCGAGATGAGCGGCAACTCCATGCTGGTCTACGAGGGAGGCGCGTTAAATTACTTCGACACCATCGGCGGATTCACATACATCTACTCAGGCGGTTCGTGGGCAGGCGGCAATTTGTATGGCTACCAGTACACGAGAGACATCATATTCAATTATGCCGATGGTACTTCAGGGGTGTCGAGCAAATACTACGAGGACGGTCATCTGTACGTTTCAGCAGGCGGGCGCGTATCCGACATCGAGGTGACGTTCAACGGTATCATGCACGTGTGTTCCGGTGGTACCGCAACAAACATTCATGTGTACAACTACGGGGATTTCTCTACCCTTCCTGATACATATATGTACGTGGAACCGCATGGTTACGTCAGCGGTGTGTCCGTAGGTGACTGTGGTCTTATACGTGCGTCAGCTACCGTGAATAATCTTGTGATCAGTGCCAAAGGCAGTGCATTCCTTTGTTCCGGCTGCGTGGCTTCTGGAGTAGAGGTAAGAGGCAGTGGGCTTCTAGTGGCCTACAGTGGAGTTACAGGCAGCAGCATAACACAGCGAGCTGGAGCAAGATTTGGTGGTCTTATTTGGAACGAAGACAAAACCGGCATCACCCTGACGAACGGTGTCTATACCATCAAGGCTGGAGTTACACTGTTGGCTGAGGTGCTTACAGTCAGTGGAAACAGTATCGGCAGCTTCACCATCGGAAATCCTGCTGATGTGCAGGTCCGCGGCGGCGGATTGGTATATGATGCCAGAATAGTGAACAGCGGTTCAATGACCGTGAGCAACGGAGGCTCTGCTTCCGGTATTCAATTGGAGGCTGGCTTCAGTTGTGGTATGACAGTGCTGGCTGGAGGCAGCACAAGAGATTTGACTGTATTCAGTAACGGATTTTTGATTCTCTCTTCAGGCTGCGTTGCTTCCGGCATAAAAGAAAGCGGCGGACATGTGGAAGAGCTGCCAGGTTGTACCGCTGTGTACACACCAGTGCTGCTGTCTAACTATGAGTGGCACAACCGCAGCCGAGAGGAAGAGATGGATTATGAGTCCTATATGCAGTCTGCCACTCTGCATTCCAACACGGTATTGTCGGGCGGTACATGCGGAAAGTGTTACTTGTCAGTATACGGTGGATCTGCAGATAACATAGACATAAATGATCGCGGAGTAACATATGTAAGCGGTACTGGAGCGAAGGTAACCAATGCGTATGTCACTGATTCCGCTAACCTGGTTGTATCTTCGCATGGATCAGCAGACACTATAGAGTTGGCATATTGCGGGATACTTACAGCTTCCGGTGGTAGGGCGTCAAAAGTCAAATACTATGACCACGGTGTAGGACCAACTGCTTACGGTGATTGTATAGCGGCATCCGGTGGAGTGGTGTGCAACATATCCGGTGCAATGATCATGTATCTGAGCAACGGTGGTCTTGTCAGTGATTTCCTCTTTGAGGTAAACAGCGCCACATACAAAGCCGTGGTCATGATCTACAGCGGCGGTGTTTTGAGGAACGGCAGTGCAGTGAATCTGTATGTGTATTCCGCAAACAACATACCTTCCTCTCAAATACCGGAGCTGAACTCCAGAGCCGTGGACGGAGAGCTGTTCCGAGATGGTGAAGAATACATGTTGCACAGGATGATCCGTAGGGACGGCATATACAGTTCCAGTCAGAATATGGTGATGCGAAATGGTCAGGCATGTGTTTTGTCTAACGGGGTACACGTGATGATCGACCCACCTGGCAGCAACGCGTATATTCCTACTGTGTCAGTGCACGGCGGTATAGATTCCGTACATGTCAGCAACGGTGGTACAATAGACCACGTTTGGCTGGATGCCGGTAATATGGTGGAAGTTTTCTCCGGAGGAATCGCCAGTAACGTATCAACACTGCATAATACTATCATATCTAGAGCAGGAGCTACGGTACACTACGCTGCTTTGAGATTCGACAGCATGGTATTCATAGACAGCGATACCGACATATTCATCCATCCTAACACGGTTATTTCAAGCGCATTCCTGGGCAGATCCGCCCTGGTGATGATGCAGGGTACCGTTTCCAATATCTACCCGTTGGCGGGCAGCTCTGAAATAGTCAACGGCTTCATTTCTGTTTTCGCCGGCGGAAGTCTGTGCAATATCTATTCTGGCTGCAGAGGCTGTGCATACACTATATCCAGTGGAGGTTACATCAACGGAAACCTGGGTGGGCAGGCGAATTTACATCTGAACTCAGGCGCCAGCGGCGGTACTATAGTAGCATCTGGCGTTCAGTATCAGCAGGATGTCGTCACGTTGTATGTGAACGGCGGCATAAATGTGATGAGCTGTATGCCTGGAGCAGGATCCATAGGCTCAACGTGGTATAATTATATCAGCATGGGCGGCGGCAGCATAACCACGCTACATGCATACGGAAGAGTCTCCGCCACTGGTAATGGGTCGATAACCACTGTATCCGTATACGCCGGAGGTGAGTTCATAAACGGCACCGGAGTGCATGTAGGAGTCGTTTCTGGTCCGTAAGTATATTTTATCCTTGAGGATAAAATTCTGAAACATGTCTAATTTCATGATTGACGGTCGTTGTTTAGTAACGATGTACATCAATTATAAGGCATTGCAATGGCCAAGAAAATACTCCTCATCAATGGCGGCGGACAGTTTGGACTGATTCCTGCCACCCTGCTGTCCTGGGTATACGATACCAACAAGCAGGACTTCCGTGAATGTATAGACTGCCTATCAGGTTCCTCGATAGGTGGTATTCTCACCGCCATGTATGCTTCTGGGAATGACCCTCAGGTAATAGCCAACGCCTTTGCTCCTGCATGCAGAAAGATCTTCAGCAAGCGGTTCATCGCAAAGATCAATCCCCTCGCCTCTCCGCGGTACGACGACGAACAGCTTGAGTACTTCATCAGATCCTACGTGCAGGACAAAACGATAGGCGACATACATAAGAAATACCCCAAGCTCGATGTATTCTTCGCCGGTCTCGACGTTACCGACGACAGTTATAAGGTATGGGATAACATAACCGGTAGAGACGATGACGAACTCTTGCGGCAGATCTGCCGCATTACCTGCGCTGCACCTACATATTTCGACGCTGTGAATCGTGGTAATCACGCTATGGTGGACTGCGGGCTTATCGAGAACACTATGCTGATGACCACCACCATCGGATACAAAAATCGGAAAAACGTGCCGTTCGAGGAGATGGACGTGCTGTTGATCGGCTCCGGGTATCTGATGGACGAGGAACCGCTGGATTTCAAAAAGTACAGTGGTATGAATCAGCTGGAGATGTTGTTTAACCTGATTATCCCATACGTCACGCAAAGCAACGAGCTGGCCAGCATTTATTGGGCACGTGGTTTGGGTCTGCGGAACTTCTATTATTTCAACCCGGTGGCCATCTATGGTGAGATGGACGATACGTCTTTATTACCACAGGTCGGTGACGATGCCATGAAGTGGGGTAAACGCTTCATGGAGACATGGGACAACTTCCTGTCGGACGAGAAGAAGGATCCGGTGAAGGATGTGCGTGAGTTGATCGTGCTTCCGCCAGAAATCGGTGAAAAATACTACATAAAGGTGTGTTAACTAACCTGCCCCCTCCCCTGTGGGCGAGTAACAAAGTTACAGGGAAACAACCATGAGCAACATTCAGAGAATCGCAAAAGCAGCCTTCGATAAGATGGCCTCGTTGTACAAAGCAGCAGAAGAACCCAAAAATACACAAGTACCAGGAGACGACGATGCAGGAATCGGTACTCTCGGTCAGGCATATCTACCAGGGACGGAAACTGACTCACTGATGAGGAGTTTCCCTAACTATGACTTAAGGGCTGCTCTAGGGTTGCCGGAAGAATACGATGAAGGCCCTAGAGAAGATACAATTGAAAGCCTTGCCGGGATTGGAAGTGGTGTAGTTAATGCGTATGCTAATTTGCCATATCACTTCCGTAATACAATGGGAACACAACAATTTCTAAATGCCGCAGATGCTCTTCGGTACAAATATCCTGATTTGTATAAAAAAGTACTTAACGAACACCGCGGGCTAGGCGCCAATAGTAGGCGTACACTAGATTATCTCCTTGAGAACTATACACTACCCTATCTTTCCGCTATTTCAGGAATAGCTCCAGGATCACCGGATACTCCTTTACGTCCCGAAAGCGCGTTGTACGTTAAAGCTAGGCCGCTGGAGCACGTAGTAACTGACGCGTATAAGCAACCAGGAACTGGCCCTCACGTAACCAAGGCGCAGGACGCAGCGGCGGCGCTTAGGAAGGCGCACCTTCTGGCACGTTTAGCAGGAGGGCTTCCAGGTACGCCGATGTATAACGACCTGGTACAGTACAATCTTGCACGTCATAAAGAAAACGTGGACAGATACAAAACCAACACATTGAGGCCTGCAGCGGTAACTAAGGGTGCCCCAGAAAGTAAGGTACCTATGCCTACTACTGTTACCGGTGAAACAGCTGAACGTGCCGATGTACTTGGTAACTTGGCGCAGAACAGAACCCGCAGTTCGTTCAACCCCTCCACCGGTATCCCGTCGTAATTCATCACCCTCGCATCAAGTCCCACGGATGGAATACTCCGTGGGATTTTTACGTTTCTGTTATAGTGAATCTATTATTACAGGTGATATATGTCGGATATACCCAGAATATTTAAGTCGGCACTGGATAGAATGCGCATGCACAAAGCTGCCGCCGTACCGCAGACAGTATCAGCGAGATACAATCTCGGCGCTCCGGTGAAGGATATCGACGGCTCCAATCGTTTCGGGTACGACCCCAAGGACGTCGACGTCTACTCCATGGGAACGTGGAACGACCACCGCTTCGGCAGGTTCCTGTTCGATGATCCAAATAAAACACCCGAACAGAATCAGGCGGACTGGGATAAGTTCTTCAAGGCGCGCATGGACGCTAGACGTCGTTACAACAACGCGCATGGCATAACCGAGACGTCGGTCAACGGCGGTGAGCCGATACCCGTGCTTGCGCTGGAACAGGCGCCATGGTATTGGCGTTTGACCGGACAGGGATACAAATCTTTCAGTCCAGCTACACCGGTGTATTTGAAGATTCCACGGAAAGGTTCAACAGCGGATAAGCGCAAAGCCAGGCTGCATGGTTCCGGGTATGCGGAACACCCCGGTTATCATACCGACGGCAGACTGAATGTCGTCACGCAGACCTATAAAACCGAGGTCGGCCGCAGACATCTTCTCGGTACAACTATTCACGAAGGCAATCACATCGAGAGTTATCCAGTGGATTTGGAAACTCCGGAGTCCTATATCGATATCGTCCGTAATCCGTTTCAGCGTCTTTTGGTTATGCAGCTTGGCAGCGGAGCTCCGGACCTTAACGACAACGCACAGTACAGCAACAGGAACCTTATGGAAAAGGTCAGAAGCAATTTCGCTCTGAAAGCATACGCGCATAAGCTGACAGGCAAGGTTGTAAACAAACACGACGACTGGCTGAAAGAAATGGCGGCACATGGTTTTATAACGAGAGATAAGGACGGCAGATGGATATATACCGATAAGCTGGCGAAGCACCCGCTGTTTAATGAGGTACAGAACGGAAGAAACGACATACAGACAAAGCTGGATTTCTACAACAGCCGCGAGCAGTACGAACGGGACGTGAAAGACGGGAACGTAAAGCCGGATAATGCCATAGAGACGATGTTCCGCAAACAGGACTACCTCATGGAAGGCGCCTTCAACGGGCAACCCTACAGAAGAGTTTATGGCAGCGTTATCGGCTCTGTCTTGCCGTCCTGACAGCTACCATCGCTATTATCGCCACAACCCACGGACACTACGAGCGCGACCTTAGTTTTATTGCCTACTGCTGAATAGACCTGCTATCGGCGCTGTCATGCTGCGCAGAATGTATTTCATCTTTTCACACCGCGTCAGTCGTAGGGAGTTTTCCAACTCGTCGACTGATGGCAATTCCCAGTAATCCATTACCACGCCCATTGATGCCCACTCGTCCTGCAACTGGCGCATAAGCGCTTCGCGTTTCTCTATATCGGCTTTCATTTCATCGCATGTGGCGCCTTGTGGCGGAGTCTTCCATCCTTCCCCGGACCATTCGTTGCCCGTCCATCTTTTGTACTGGTACTCGAGACACTGTCGTGTGCTCAGGTGACCATTTTTGCAGATCGCCGCCGTTTCTGTACCCGACCGTGTTCCCGTGCATCCGACAAGTACTGCGCCGGCCACTAACACGTCAAGTATCGCGATGAACAGTGTTCGCATTTGTGGGCACTCCTTCCGGGATTTAGTCTACTTAAAACAATATAACCTGACGCTTGTTTTCAACTTTCCACGACCGATAAAAGCGTGTTCCACAATCCATGCATTTCCACGCTGGATAATTTCCCCGAATGCTTCCGCCGCCGTAGATAAAACTGTCGTCGCCTCTTACCGCCTTTTCGTAGGCTATCCTACCGAAAGCGTAAGGTTTGATATTTGAAGACCCGCAGCGACTGCACTTTACCGGCATGGTCTTCGCGAGTAATATTCCGCCTGGATCGGCTTTTGCGGCCTCGTTGTCGTCCCAGACCGCCGGTAAGTTTGCAGAGCGTCTCAGAGATTTCAAGTCTTCTAGGTTCTTTTCCAACTCATCGGTGGAATATGTACTCCAATCGCGTTCACCCATACGTAGTTCTCTGCATTCCTTATTCAGTTGGACGATAAGATCGTCGCGATGGCTGCCGCATCCGCAAAGTCCCAGACACGTCTCAGTTACTGCAATCAGCATCAATACTCTGAACACCTCATAGTCCTCCTATAGTAAATCGCCATCCAATATACTGCCGGATGTAGTTCAATGCAAGCTGTTACGCTTTGCCTTATGTACAAACACCAGTCCTGCAAACACCAAGGAGGATTTCATGACTGACAAACTCTGCATCAAGTGTGGCTGCGTGAAGCCGCTCTCCGCCTTCTACACTCACCATGACCGCGGCGTGATCCGTTATCGCAACGTATGCCGCGCCTGCTACAACGCCGGTCGACGTAAGGTGGCCACAGGTAACCCGGAAGAATTCCAACCTGACGTCAAGGACCTCGTCTCAGCATATCTGAACCTCATCCACTGGGATCCGGAAAGACTGCGTTCCGTAGACTTGGAACGCTACAACAAACATTTTAATCTCTCCGTCACCGAAGAGAACTTCACCTCCATTGAAGACGCAGCCGGCGAACGCTTGGAGGAGATGGGCTACTATAATCCGCTGTCTCTAGAGCTGCCGGAAGATGGCACGTATATCGTCATCGGAGACACCTTCGGTACTCATACTCCGGAGGAGGTATTCCGGTTGATGCGTAAGGTGGCCGGTCTTGAAGGAGCTACCCATGTCATCGTGCTTGGTCATAACCTCGACGATGAAAACATCGTTTCCAACCTGATCGCCGAGTTTCCGGTGCCGGTGACCATTGTTCCCTGCCGCGATGAACTCAAAGATCTTCATGCGCAGCGTGGCTATGGATACGACATCGTTCAGGACCATGTAACTATCGGCAATATCACCCTTCGCAATCAGGAGCATATTACGCCATACACCAAGACGGCGCTTTCCAATCTGGATCCGCTGCTCTTTCCTGGACGTATGGTAGTTAACTGCACCAGGCAGGAACTGTCGGTGCGTCCCTCCCCAGGGATGCCGCGCAACTTCATTGCTTCTCCAGGTTGTTTGGCAGATCCACACGTGGTTACTACCATTAACCGACTCATCCTCAGTAACGGTGAGCATATCTCACTTCGACCTACCAACAAGGATTCCTACCACAAGCACCGCAAGAATGAAACTGATAAGATGCTGTGGGAGCGCGGATACATATTGATCCGCAATGGAGAGGTGATTCAGCGTCGCATCTTCTGTCATAAAGATAAAAAAGGATTAGTGGCAGAGACTATAGCCGGTGACGGTATTATCACCCATTTCGGCACTAAGGTTCCTGCGCTACGCCTTCTGGTGTTGTCAGACCTGCACTTGCCCTATGGAGATACCGAGTTGTTAGGCAAGTTGCATGATAGCGCAGACCAATTTTTCCAAATCATCTTCAACGGTGATATCTTCGATTGTCGTTCATTCAATCCACATAACAGCTACGAAGCCTCACAAACAGATCTTCAACGGGAGTTGTGTCAATGCAAAATGGCATTGAGGCATATCGTTGACCTCCTCAGCGCCACGCAGCAAGCCCGCGGTGGTCTCGCTCCGGAGATGAAGTTCCTTTGGGGCAACCACGAGGATTTCGTCCGTCGCTTCTCTCAGCAATACCCTCAGTTCGCTTCACACTTCCGCAGCCTTTTCAATGATATCCTTAAGAAGCATGGCAGCGTAGTAACCGAGGATCATCAAAACTGGTTCCAGCTTACGCCGCACACTGTGATCCATCACGGCTCGGCAGATATTTTCGGCGCTGGTGGTAATAATCTCGAAAAAACCGCCCGCACTTTTGGAACTCAGGCGGTAATTGGGCATACTCATTCTCCGGCCATACGCTTTGGAGTTTACCGCACCGGCTGTTTGTGCAAACTGGATCAGGGCTACAACAACTCCGGAATGAGTAACTGGGCTTACGGGGCTGCTATTATATATGCCAGCGAGTCCCATGATTTTATTGAGTTGAGAAATATCCTGTAGTCTAGAGCCTCCTACTCCCCCTGCCCCCGGGGTTCCGCGCGATTTGTCCTCCTTGGTCGTACGGAACCCCGGGGGTTCCTTTTCGCGAACTTTATCGGTATTCTACACCGATACAATCATCGACAAATTACGTTTTACGCTATAGTAGTATTGCGTGGTGTCGAGGTCACTGTCAGATGCGTGGCACCGGTCTGTAAAACCGGCACAGTCGAAACACCGCTGGCGCAACTCCAGCCGACACCACCAATGTAACGGGATGTAGCGGGATGGAGCAGTTGGTAGCTCGTCAGGTTCATACCCTGAAGGTCGCCGGTTCGAGTCCGGCTCCCGCCACCAATGTGCTCAGGTGGTGAAATTGGCAGACGCGGTGGATTCAAACTCCACTGTCGAAAGACGTGTGGGTTCAAGTCCCACCCTGAGTACCAAGCTCGAGTGGCGAAATTGGCAGACGCACAAGATTTAGGATCTTGTGTCGGAAGGCGTGCGGGTTCAAGTCCCGCCTCGAGCACCATCCTCATGTAGCCCAAATGGCAGAGGCACAGCGCTAAGGACGCTGACAGTGTTCGTTCGAGTCGAACCATGAGGACCATGGAGGATTGCCGGAGTTGGTCTAACGGGCCCGCTTGGAAAGCGGTGCGGTGTAAAAGCCACAGCAGTTCGAATCTGTTATCCTCCGCCATTTCGATGTCATCCGGAGGGCTGGCGCGAGTTGGTTAAGGCAGCGGTCTTGAAAACCGCCGGGGTTCTCTGAATCCTTGTGAGTTCGAGTCTCACGCCCTCCGCCATGGAGAGGTAACCCTAAAGGCAAGGGAGTGGTTTGCTAAACCACCAGTAGCCGGTGAAAGCCGGTGTGGGTTTTCGAGACACCTCCTCTCCGCCAACTTGATTATAGTACTCATGTAGCTCAGTCGGTAGAGCAGCTGGCTGTTAACCAGCGGGTCGCAGGTTCGAGTCCTGCCGTGAGTGCCATATTTAAGGAGGAGTAACCCTAAAGGCAAGGGGCCGGTCCCGAAAACCGGTAGTAGCCGGTGAAAGCCGGTGTGGAGTTTCGAGATCTCCCTCCTCCGCCAAAAATTGAATAAGGTCTCATAGTTTAACGGCTAGAGCACCAGCTTGTCACGCTGGAAGTCGGGGTTCGATTCCCCGTGAGACCGCCAAGTTAATACTTATCCGTGTAGCTCAGTTGGTTAGAGCACCGCGTTTACACCGCGGATGTCGAGGGTTCAAGTCCCTCTGCGGATACCAATTGGACCTGTGGTGTAAGGGTAGCACAGCTGGTTTTGGTCCAGCTAGTCCTTGTTCAAATCAGGGCAGGTCCGCCAATATGTAAAAGGAGGTAAAACATGACCTACAACCAAGAAATTCTCAAACACGTGTCCGATATGCTTGCGACCTACAATTGCGGTAAGAAGGTAGTTGTTGGTACGTTGTTGGAAGTTCAACTGTCCTCTGATCTGCATGTGGCCTTCGGCTGGCTCAGTGAACCGGTGGTGGAGTACAAAGGCAAGTACTACGACCTTATCACTACATTGGATGTACTGCCGAAAGACATTGCTTTCGACATCGTGGGTGATTTGATTGAGATCTGGAAGAAGGAGTTCACCGGCAAGCTTGCCTATTTGGTGGGTGAGGATTGGGCGAAGAATTACAATGCCATTGATACGATCTTCACTGGTATTGCTGAAGGACACGAGTACAACGTGTACGTGCCGATGCTGGACGCCAACTTCACCAATGAGGTGATGTACGAGGAGGACGAGGAGGACGATGAGGAAGACATTGATCACGTGAACCTCGTCGAGACCTTCGCGGCACTGCTCCGAGTGACTACTATCTTTCACGAGAAAGACAACCGTCATACTCTCGGTAAGGAGCCGGTGAAAGATGCGGATTCTGTAAGGAGTGTATGCAACCAACACAACAAGGCAGTGCGTGAGAAGCTCGAACGCGATCTTTCCGAGTTACGGAAGAAAAAACACAACAGGTATAAACTCGACGTCGATACCCAAACGATCAAGATCGATCACGTAGGATACGAATGGCTCATTCAGCTGCCTGGTATGCGGACGTGGATGACCTGCGGAACTTTCGACGACTATGTCAGATCCCGTGCGGAAGGCAGCTTCAGCCCTGGAATTTCCTGGGAACTGCTGGATATGATCAACGAGGCTGTACAAGAGCTGTGGTGTGAATGAGCTGTAAAACTGATTTTTGTACTCAAGGATAAAATCAGCTGAATTGGAAACCCTCGGTGAAGTCCCCGCACTATCCGCGGAGTGAGAGTACCCGAGGTCCCGTTATTCTTCGGAAAACGGGATTTGTAAATACACGTGTGTGGCAAGAGTGCGTGTGAAATGCGACGGTTCGGATCAGCCGAAATCGCAGGGTGTGAGACGGAGGGCCACCTCTAGTAGCGAGTCTCCTTTAGAGATCCCGGAGTGGCGGACGTTACTCCTCTTTGGTACCGAGAGGAGGCCAACCATCCGTTATGGCAGTAGGCTGCCGATAAACCGTTATGGCCGTAGGCGGCTGATATTAAGAGCCACTGCACAGTGCATCCTGTGGATGCGTGAAACTGTGCGGTAATGATGGGCTGATCGAAAGATCCTGGTCCACCGAACGGCGGGGATTTCCCGCCAACTTTTGAAATACGCCGGCTTAGCTCAGCGGTAGAGCAACGCACCTGTAATGCGTTGGTCGTCGGTTCGATTCCGACAGCCGGCTCCAATTGTAGGTCGCTGGTGTAATTGGTAACATGGCTCTCTCCAAAAGAGCAAGATCGAGGTTCAAATCCTCGGTGGCCTGCCAACCACTATAGTAATAATGTGTATGGGGCATTAGCTCAGTTGGCTAGAGCACCTGCTTTGCAAGCAGGATGTCACCGGTTCGAGCCCGGTATGCTCCACCATTTGGATCCATAGCTCAGTCGGTTAGAGCAGACGACTCATAATCGCCTGGTCGCAGGTTCAAGTCCTGCTGGGTCCACCAAGGAAACGTAACTCAGAAGGAAGAGTAGCGGATTTTTAATCCGTTAGTCCCGGGTTCGATCCCCGGCGTTTCCACCATTTGGCATATCGGAGCGTAGCGCAGTTGGTAGCGCACTTGCTTTGGGAGCAAGATGTCGCGAGTTCGAGTCTCGCCGCTCCGACCATTATTCAGCATAGGAGTAGAAATGGAAAGATCTAGAGCCTTCCGCAGAAGTTGTGAACGTAAAGCCAAGAAGAAGGCAAAATACATATGGGATAACGGCAGCAACGACGGGCGGCGTATAGGCAAGATGGCCAACTGCCATAATCGTCCCTGTTCTTGTGAAATATGCGGTAATCCGCGTAAATATTTCAATGAGCGTACAATCAGAGAAAAACGATCTGATTTGGACATGGATGACGAGTAAATCGTCCGGGTAGGCGAATTGGCATAGCTAGCGAACTTAAAATTCACTGTTTACGGGTTCGAGTCCCGTCCCGGATACCATTATAAGAGCGGGCCGGACTGATCAACCGGAAAGAGGCTACCTTAGAGGTGAAAGATCCGAAAGGTGACGGAAGTGCCTCCACGAGTACCGGAGCAGGCCGTAAAGGCGCAGCACACAAGTCTAGGGTACTCTCTATACTAGATTTCCACTAACCACAGGAGGTGTATAATGAAATTCTACAATGTTCGCAAGAAGTGCAGTGTCACCATTCCAGATGCCAAATGTACTAAGCGCAAGTGTGACGGTAATGGCGGCAACCGTACCACCTACATGATAAAGGCAGTGGACGTCGATGGTACTAAACTAACGCGTTTCACTAACAAGGAAGCCTACGACGCTCTGCAGTGTCCGGAAGAGTGATGCGCGACAGTACAAGATACAACATAAGAAAAGGTCCAGGTTATTCCTGGACCTTTTCTTTTCGCAGCTGGCTTAGTTTTTTACGCAGTTGGAAGTTTCTTTCACGCAATAGGTACACCGTTCGACGTCGTTTTTCCAGGGCATCTTCGAGAGCGCGTATCTTTTCGATGAGTTTATCGCGGTCGTAAAATAATTTCGATATTACTGGACTGGCTGTCATAGGTTACCTCACTTGTCGAACGCATCGCAATCTGGCTGTGACAACGCTGCTGGAACACTATAGGAAGATACGGACATTCCTATAATCAGGCCGGCCAGCTCGAGGATTATAACGCGCGCCTTCCAGTATTTGTAGGACATGCATTCTACGCTATCCACAAGCTCTTCGTATACACGCTTTCTGCCGTCGGCGCTCAACAACACGGTATCTGGCGCATCGTTACGGCAACGGTAAGAACCGGTGGTGATGTAGCTGCACAGCAGACCCAGGTTGTGCATCACACCAAAATCAGGTGTCTCCCCTGCCCCCAGGTGCCGTAATTTATATAGTCCCTCTCGGATGGCCGTAACTAGGGTGTATATGCGGATGTAAGCATCGACTTTGGCCCCCAAAGTACCTGTCAGAGCCCACCATGCACAACAGATCTTGTCTTTGATGGACATCTTAGGTTCTTTCGCCTCATAGGTCATGTTCATGAACATTTTTACCTCCTTTTTACCTTAAAACCGGTGTTTTGCCCGGCATAATACAATAGGAGGTAGAGAGAATGAACTACATGTCCGAATTGTCGCGCTTGCGCGACGCAGAACGGCGCGTGATGCGCCAACTCGATTCCCGGCAGTGCGTAGGCATTCACCGGGATATTGCTTACCGCGAACTGCGAATAGTTCGCGGTAAGATCAAAAGAGCCTGGGCAGAGTACAAGTCCAGGTAACCTCCTTCTGGAGGTTTTTTTTACTTTCTACTACAGTAGAATAAACTCACACAATACAAACTCTAACCAAGATGATCTGCAAAATGACCACAAAACACAATATTTCCAATAAAACCGCATGTCCTTGTTGTCTGTCTACAGTGCTGGATGACGACGGCATAAAACATGATGAGCTCTGTTCATACAACAATACCAGAAATGCCATACTGGAGTTTCCTCCGGAGGATTTTATCCTTGGAGTACAAAATCCTCAAGCCAGGAAAATGGTGAACCGTTGTAAACGGATACTGTGTCCTGATCGATGGAAACTGCTGGAGGGTTTTGCATATCGTATGACATCTGAAGATCGAACCGAACGCGAACAGGCATATCATGAACTAGTAGATAGTGGCTTGGTGAATATATCAGCGTCGGAATCACTGATGTTGATCGCTATAGTCAGGACTCATTATCCGCGGCTGTTTACACGGCTGCGGAATTTCTTTTTTTACAAAGCAGCATCTCATGTTCGGTATCAGGAACTGCGCGACGAGTTTTACCGTTGGCGTGCCAGGAAAGATGCCATGGATGAATTGTTTGATGTTTCGTTCATTGTTGACGTAGCTACCAAATAAAGTGCTTTTGACCCTTCAGCCTTAATAAGAAGAGACTATTCAGGAGGGTTTTTATGCTTTCTATTGATTCTCCCACCAGTCCAGGGCTGGCAAACAACCCGTTTAGGACTTTTTCCAATTTTATATACCCAAAGACCATGTTCGAGGCCATTCGTTGGGCCTTGTGGTTTTGGGAGAGAAGCCACAAATACCGCACCAGCCTTAACAAGGTGGTGAGTTATTTTCTGTCCTCTCTGTCCATCACCCAGGAAGATCCGGGTGATGATGGTGTAGATACCGATCTGGTGGAAAACTTCGAAAATCTGCTGACGGATACTTATGAGATGATGCCGTTGGCATTGAATTTCGGAGTAGAGCTCGCTGCTCTCGGTAACGTGTTCGTATCTGCTGAGACGTTGTTCTCACGCATGCTTGTCTGTCCCAGCAACTGCGGATGGGCGATGGCGCTCGATAAACTTACTCCAGGCAGAGAATACAAATGGGAGGACTTTCAGTTCAAAGGAATCTGTCCCAAGTGTAAGCGCCACGTGGTTTACAACATCAAAGACACACCCACCACCAATAAAGACGGCTGCAAGATTCGTTTCATCTTCCGTAATATCTATGATATGAACTTGAGCTATAACCAGCTCACCGGGGATTACGAGTATCTGTACAAGATCCCACAGCACATTCGCAGTGCCATTGCCAAGGGTGATCCTGTATATCTGAAAAACACGCCAAAGGTGTTTTTCGAGGCCTGCCGCAAGAAGTCTTATATTTCATTTCCTCCGGACAGGTTCTTTTCCATGCGCACAAAGACCCTCAGTGCTCTTGATACGTTGTACAAGGGCTGGGGTGCTCCTCTTTTCCTTGCATCATTCGATAATTTGGTAAATTTCCAAAACCTCAATAAGTTCAACGAGGCCATCACCAGGGATTACATCAATCCTGTACGTATTATCTCACCGCAGCCGCAGAATCTTACCGCCGGCGTGGACGTTAACCGTTCTGCGCCTTTGGCGGGACATATGTTCCGTTCCTTCCTGCAGGATTCTCTGGCGCGTGCCAAAGATAATCCGACCACGTGGATTATCTCTCCGGTTCCTGTCCAGTATCAGCTTCTCGGCGGAGAGGCCAAACAGCTTGCGCCTGTAGAGTTGATGGAGTGGCATGAGACACAGATTCTCTCCGACATGGGAATTCCTCAGGAATTTCGGCAGTCCAGCTTCCAAGTAGTGGCACCGTCTATGGGGCTGCGCATGTTCGAGCGTCAGTGGATCCACTTCGCGCGCGGCATCAACAAGTTCGTTCGATGGGCAGCAGACCAGATATCCAATGCACACAAGATCGAACAGATGACCTGCGCTCTTGACATGACCAGTTTCATCGAAGACGATATGAATAAGCAGGTGTTACTGCAATGGATGAGCGCCGGGCTGATTTCCAAGAGCAAGGTCTTGAAGCGTTTCGGCGTGGACTTCAACGAAGACTTGAAAGAGCGGATCCGCGAAGCCGAACAGGAAAATGAACTGCAGCAAGCACAACAAATGCAGATGCAGAATGCGGAAATGGTCAACTCGGTATTGCCTCCTGCCGGTTCCATCGGTATTGGGCAGGCCCAGGGAAATATCCAGGCAATGCAGGCAGCAGCGCAGGGCCAACCGGCAGGTCCGGAAAGTCCGGCAGCTCCCGCAATGCCGGTTGGTGCTCCTCCGACGGGCGGAGGATCAGGACTGCCATTCAATGAGGGTGCGTCTCAGTCGGCCTCCATAGAGGATCTCTACGCACAGAGTCAGCAAATAGCGAACGATCTTTATCAGGCGCCTCATCCTGTGCGTGTGCGCGAACTGGACAACCTCAAGAAAACAAATCCGGTTCTGCATGCTGCAGTGAAGCAGGCTCTTACGGATATGGAACAACAAGTGGCCTCCGAAGCAGTGGCCCAAAGCAAGCAGGTACAATGATGAACTACAGGCTATTATACAAAAGAGCTGATGAAACAAAGCAGCAAAAACCTACGTATATTAATCCAGCCGAGTTAATGCAGTCGACTAACCAAATATTGTCCGGCACTCCGGCAGCTGTTGGTCAACCCCGCGTATTTGACGATTCGCAAACACGACTTCCAGACATTCAGCCACCGAAACAAAATAAGATGGTGTTTCCTACCAAAGAAGATTTGGCAAATCCGGCATCAGCATATAATGAAGCACTGAGACAGAACAATGAGGCAGCGGCGGAAGCAGAAAATGGCAGGCGCGTTGGTGAAGAATATAATATTTGGGATATGGATCAAGAAAAGCTGCGTAATATGTCTCCTTACTTCAGAAAGGGTTTTTTTGAAGCACAGAAGAAGAAGGTAGAAGGAGAGCGTAACATATCCAAAAACGTTGAACAGGGCTTCAATTACGCCATACTAGCTGATGCCGGACTAGGTAGGGGTGCAGAACGAATGATGCAACTGCCCTATAATCTGATTTATCATACAACCGGTGCTATTAGCAAAGCTTTAGATAGTAAAAATCCACTAGATCCTGCAAGTTCCTTCTTCACCGGGGCTATAAATGATGCCAGACAATCAGTGGTAAACAACGGCGGTTCTGGTGATGTGGCTGATGCAGTTGAAGGAATAGCAGAGGCCATTCCAGAGATGCTTGCATATAATTATGCTATGGGAAAGATCCTTGGTCCACTTGCTCAGATACCAGGTCGCACAGCTAAAGTTATGGGCGCCACACTGCCATATACACCTGCAGCTATGCCAATAGTGGAGGAAGGAGCTAAGGCTATAGCCAATACCGATACCGTACGCTATTCTGATCCGGGTATTAGGTATGGTCGTATTCCTGCAATGCAGCAAGAGGTCCTTAGACTAACAGCAGACGGAATTCCTCATGAGCAGGCAGTTGCGCAAGTAAATCAAAGAAGAATAACAGATATT
>Ga0310786_10000406_pt1 | contig 69931 bp, 61 predicted proteins | sample AusTroGonzalo_MG_FD_203881 | JGI IMG/M metagenome (GOLD analysis project Ga0310786, IMG submission 203881) | Bovine rumen microbial communities from tropical cattle in Woodstock, Queensland, Australia - Gonzalo_03 (v2) (version 2) | ecosystem: Host-associated > Mammals > Digestive system >... | reverse complement strand
TTTTGTATATATGCAATCGCGCTACGGCGCGATTCTTTCCTGTGCGGATGCATAATTTTGCGTCTCAATACATTACAATTGGCATAAATCATTTCAAATATACGGCGCAAAGCGTTACGCCGCTACGACGTTGTACGCGGCGTCGCTACAAATCTACATATCTTCAAATCCTTGAACCCATTTAACTGTTCAATCGTGCCATGGCGCGATTCTTCAAGAAACGGCTTTAGCCATAGAAACCTGAACCCTAGAAACGGCTTTAGCCATTGAAACAGGCCTCCACCCTTGAACGTTGAACATGAAACTTTTGAACCCTTGATCAAGAAACAGCGTAGCCATAATATGCTATATTCTACGATGTATTGTGCTATATGTTAAATCGGTGACTAGTGGCTACTGATTTAGTTATATTGCAGGATGGTAACGAGTTTCTAAATCGGCAGATGATAATTGCCGATTTGAATATATTGTAGAATGTTGATAAGTTTATTATGAAACAAATTGTAGTTTGTGTAAATTTGCACATCAATAGATGATTTATGATTGAGACTGCATAATTGATATGAACAATACACTAATAGATAACTCTACAGAACAACTTTCGATGCTGAAAGTGCTGAACGATTGCCTTTCACAGGACTGCTTTCATACTATTAGTATTGCAGCGAAAAAAGAATATCCGCAGGCAGATACAAGTTGGTTGGAAAAGGAGATAGATAGGCTGGTGTATGAATTGTATGGATTGACGGAAGAAGAAGTGAAAGTGGTAGAAGGGAAATAAAAAAATAAAGATAATTGTAATAAAAAAACTATTATAAAAATGGAAACTAATAATTATTGTTATGTAATACAGCCATTTGACAATGGCGGAAAGTTTGATAAAAGGTATTCTGATATTTATGAACCTGCCATAGAGGCAGCAGGTTTAATTGCATATAGAATTGATAACGATTCTTCTGAAAACACTGTTGATTATATTGAAGACAAAATACAAAGCTCACAAATATGTCTCGCTGACATATCAACAGATAATCCCAATGTTTGGTACGAATTAGGGTATGCTTATGCAAGCGGAAAAGATGTTGTTATGGTTTGTGACGACAGTCGGAGTAAATATCCGTTTGACATTCGACATAGAAGCATTATTCCATACAAATCGGATGCGCCAAGTGGCTTTGAAGATTTGTCCAAAAAAATCACAGAAAAAATAAAGTCATATTTATCAGCTAAGAAGGCTAGCGAAAAAATATTTGCTCCACCCCAGAACGATGCATGCGGTTTTAATTCTTTTGAGGTGGCAATAATTTCAATGATAATTTGTTGGCAAACTATTGATGAAAAAAACATTTGTGTATATCATATAGAAGATATGATGAACCATATCGGTTATGTAGATGGGGCAACAAGTATTGGTTTAAAATTGTTAAAACGTAAAGGACTCGTTGAAATGTTTTATGATTATGATGGATGTTGCAAATGTATCCCTTTTTGTAGATTAACCGAAAAAGGAACTAACTTCGTTTTGGATAATGTGGACAAGTTCAATTTTGGCACAGAAAAAAAAGAATCAACAGAATCATTAGAAAAGACAACTGATGAAACCGATGATGATTTGCCATATTGATAGTTTATGAAACGAATTTCAATGTATAATAAATGAACAGAATAATTCTCATCGGCAACGGTTTCGACCTGGCATACGGACTGAAAACAAGTTATGCAGATTTCATCGATTGGTATTGGGAGCAAAGGATAAATACACTGAAGTCCGAGAATACGAATGAAAGCGACGATGGACTTTGCAAATTAATAATCAACTATGGTATATGGAGCAGTTATTTTATTGATGCAAGCTCGTATAATAAATTGAGCATCAGTGATATGTTGAACAATATTCAAAGCGAGAAGGATAAATTCAAGGTCTTGCCGTCTAAATTGTTTCAAAGGATAATAAAGGAATTGAAGAACAAAAGCTGGGTGGATATTGAAAATGAATATTACAATTTGCTAACATCGATTGATAATCGTGACGAAATAAAAAGCATCAACAATCAGCTGAACATTATCAAGAAATATCTGGCTGACTATCTGAAGAAAATAGAGAAAAACACTTCAAATCTTTCTCTCAACTACGATATTGAAAGCATTATGTTCAAACCGATATTGGCAAAGGATGTCGCTGTCAGTTCTTCGGATGCTTTCTGGAACATCATTAGTGACAGGTTGAAGTATAACGACCAAAAACTGAATGATTTAATAAATGATTACCATAAAATGCGGTATAATGTTAATCATGTTAAGGAATTCAAGGAAAAAGGTGGTGCTATTGATTACATAAAAGATGAAAAAATTGGATATCCATTAGAACTTTTGTTGCCAGATAGGATAATGCTTTTGAATTTTAATTATACTGATATTGCAGACAAGTATTTCCCGAAGAATTCAGATAAATTTATTGTTAATCATATTCACGGTACATTGAATAATTCTGATAATCTAATATTTGGATATGGCGACGAGCAAGATAAAACATTTAAGGATCTACAGAAAAGGAACGACAAACAGAGTCTGAACAACATAAAATCAATAAAATATCTTGAAGCACCAAATTACAGGAATTTGCTTGCGTTTATAGAATCGGCTCCATATCAGATATACCTAATGGGTCATTCGTGCGGTCAATCGGATGGAACATTGCTCAATACGCTTTTCGAACATAAGAATTGTATTTCAATAAAACCGTTTTACTACAAAAATGGCGATACAGACAATTATATGGAAATAGTGCAGAACATTTCCAGAAATTTTACGGATATGAAACTTATGCGCGACCGTGTCGTAAACAAAACCCAATGTGAACCTATGCCACAGGCAAAATGAAATGTATAACAAGGATTTCAATTATTTTTGCACACCCAAACATCCCCAATCCCCCGTATAAAAATTAGGCAGATGTAAAGGGAGGAACGGGAAGAGAGGAAAAGAACGAATATGGAAGAGAAGAAAGATATATCAACAGAACTGCTTTCGGCAGTAAAGGCAATAAAGACGGCGATACTGCAAAGTCAGGCTCGGGCGGTAAGGATGATTAGTGGCACCCAACTGTCGTTGTATTTCGGAGTGGGACTGCCATTGGTTTTTAGTTGAAAATTAGGTGAATTTAGGTGATTTTTTAATAGTAGATTTTTAACGAGAATAACACAATTGTTTGTTTTTTAGATGTTTATAATTAAATTGCTGCATTTAATTTAGGTGAAATTAGGTGAAAAATAAATGAACTTGTATGAAACAATTCTAAAAATGTGAACCTATGCCACAGGCAAAATGAAATGTATAACAAGGATTTCGATTATTTTTGCACACAAAACATCTCCAATTCCCTATATAAAAATTAGGTAGATGTAAAAAGAAGAATGAAAAGATAAAATAGAAACTATGAACCTAGAAGATATTTGCAAGAAAACGATTTTCGTGGCTGAGAATGCCGCTGAAATAATTAGATGCTACATCAATAATGCCGATTATGCCATTGATGCAAAAGGCAAGAACGATTTCGTTACCGAAATTGATAAGAAAACCGAAAAGTTTATTGTGTCGGAACTGATGCAGATTCTGCCAGAGGCAGGTTTTATCGCTGAGGAAAAGTCATCGCAGAAGGTAGGCGAGGTTTACAATTGGATAGTTGACCCGATAGATGGCACATCAAATTTCATTCACGGAATTTATCCATGTTCGGTAAGTATTGCGTTGAAACAGAACGATGAAATCGTTGTCGGTGTGGTTTATGAAGTTGGCTTGAAGGAATGCTTCTCGGCGTACAAGAATGGAGGGGCATGGCTTAACGGAAAGAAAATTTCTGTCTCAAAGGTTAACACCATAGCAAATTCATTTGTTGCAACAGGATTTCCATACAATAGGTTCGATATTATTGACAGGTATATCGACTTGATGAAATATTTTGTCACGCATGCGCAGGGTGTCCGTCGCTTGGGTTCGGCAGCTGTGGATATGGCGTATGTAGCTGTTGGAAGATTTGATGCATTCTACGAGTACGATCTGAAGCCATACGATGTGGCCGCAGGAATAATAATATTGCAGGAGGCAGGCGGTAAGGTTTGCGATTTCTCGTGTGGCAACAATTATCTGTTTGGTGGAGAAATGGTAGCGACAAACTCACTGATTTTTGATGATTTTTCAGCCGTAGTAAAAAAGTTTATGAATGAATAGTGCTGGCAAGATAGAATTGAAGAGGCTTTTTTCGGCTTCGTTGCTACCAATCTTCTTTATGGCGTTGGGGTGGCTGATGTTTGCCGCCGAGGCTCTGCTAAATGTCAATTTGTCTCAATATGGACTAATGCCACGCGAAATTTCGCATTGGTTCGGGATACTTACGATGCCGTTCCTGCATGGAAGCCTTTCTCATATTTTTGCAAATACAGTCAGTTTTATTGTGTTGGGAACCATGATGTTCTATTTCTATCCCGAAAAGGCGGTGCATGTTTTCATTATATCCTATTTCTTTTCAGGAATAATCACATGGCTCATTGCATTGGGAGGTGTTCACATAGGGGCAAGCGGGATGATATATGCGTTTGCTGCATACGTGTTTACTGTTGGGGTAATGAGCGGAAACATGCAGAATATGGCTGTGTCGCTGATAATCGTTTTTTTGTACGGAAGCATGGTGTGGGGGCTGTACCCGCAGAATACAGGTATAAGCTGGGAAGGTCACTTGGCTGGGGCTGTTACAGGGCTGGCATGTGCGTTTATTTTCCCGGCTAAGGTTGTAAAGAACAGTGTTGAAGAAGAGAGTGAATTTGAATTCGATGGCCTAGATTGTGATACCACAGTTGACGATGCCGGATATGAAATAAAGTATCATTACAAAAGCGGGAAATCCAATGAAAAATGATGGCGGCACGTTGCAGTGGAACGACTATTCGTCGTATATCCGCAGGACTTTTGGTCAGCGGGTGCAGAAGATCTCGGTGAATGCAGGTTTTACTTGTCCCAACCGAGATGGAAAGATTAGCACCGACGGATGCATTTATTGCACCAACAAAAGTTTTTCGCCGTTTTATTGCGATTCGGATGATTCCATTTCGGAACAGCTTTGCAAAGGAATAGATTTTTTCAGTCCGAAGTACAATGCGCAAAAGTACCTTGCTTATTTTCAGACTTATACGAATACTTACGACAAAATAAATGCACTTAGGCAAAAATACGATGAAGCATTGTCGGTAGATGGTGTGATTGGATTGGTTATTTCCACTCGTCCCGATTGCGTTGACGATGAGATTATGCGGCTTCTTGCCGACTATTCAAAGGAAAAGTATGTGGAAATAGAGTTCGGTCTGGAGTCGACAAAAAATTCAACGCTCGAACTTATAAATCGCGGACATACCTACGAGCAGGCGGTTGATGCCGTTATGCTTGCACAGAAATATGGAATAATGTCGGGCGTGCATCTGATTTTGGGTTTGCCGTACGAAACAGAGGACGACTTTTACCATCACGCCGAAAAAATCTCACGGTTGCCAATATCAACGCTCAAATTGCATCAGATGCAGGTGCTGAAAGGGACGCGACTAGAAAAGTTGTATCATGATAACAAATCTGCATTTGCCGACTTGTTGTTGGAAAATTATGTGCGCATAGTTGCAAATTTCATGGATATGCTTAATCCTGACATAATTGTGGAACGACTTACGAGCGAATCTCCTCGCGAAATGGTCGTGTATCCTGATTGGAACGGCAGGAAAAATTTCGAGGTTTCACATATTGTGAATGCGTTTATGAAGAAGAATGGAATGTTTCAGGGACGAAAGTATAAGGGCTAACAGGCTTGCTGTCTAACTGTCTAACTGTCTAACTGTCTGACAGCTAAACTGACCAGATGCCTGTAATATTGTTATCTGTAACAACCAAGGCTTTTAGCCTTCATGCCTTTTCGCTTGTTTTGTTCCTTATCAAAAAAATAATTACCTTTGGCAAAAAATAATATATGAAAAAGATTGCTTTGTTTGTTATCTTAATCATGTCATTGACAGTGATTTCGTGTAGGGTGAAGAAAACATGCGAACTGAATCATACGGGTTCAATTGCTGTTATAAATAAGTCGGGGGCTACCGTTGAACTTAGGGTTAACAATGAAAAGATTGGCGATATTGATAATGGCAAGGTGAGAACATTGGATGGACGGGCAATTGGAAATTATGACATTAGTGCAATAAGGTATCCAAATGTATGGGACACAACAGTTTATGTAACTGAGTGCGAAATAGTGGAATATGTGATAAAATAGGCCAATGCAAGACCAGAAACCTCTTTTTGTCTATTCGGCTTCGGCAGGTTCAGGCAAGACTTTTACTATTGCCAACGAATATGTAGCCATGATGTTGACTGGTGGCGCATATCGCGATATTCTTGCGGTTACTTTTACCAACAAGGCCTGCGAGGAAATGAAGTCGCGCATTATCAAGAATCTTTTCCTTATTTCAAAAGTGGACGACCTCAAAGGAAAGGCTTTGAAGGAAACTCAAGACAAAATCGAGGATATTGAGAAAAAATCGGGATTGAGTTGTGACAGGATCAAGGGAGGTGCGAAAGTTTTTTTTGCAAAAATAATTCATGACTATTCTTTCTTTTCGGTTTTTACAATAGATAGCTTTTTTCAAAAGATTGTAAGAAATCTTACTTACGAGCTTGACTTGCAGCAGAATTTTGAGTTGGAATTGCAGACCGAAATTGTGATAGCACAGCTAGTAGACGACATAATGCTTATGGCCGAAACGGATAAAGATCTTAATGGCTATATATGTTATTTGATTGATGACAATATCGAAAATAGTAGGAAGTGGTCGCCAAAGAATGTGATAAAGAATTTTGTGGCACAGGCTATTTCGGCCGACTACAAGGGCTTCGATGGAAACATTGATGATTATAAGGAAGCATTAGACAAAATAATATCTGACTATTGTAGACAATTTAAGCAATATGTAGACGATGTGTCGGATCTGATTTCCGGTGTAGATGTCGGCAAGATTTCTAAAAAGAATGGCGGTGAATACTTTTATTACAATAAATATAAGAAATATTGCGATAGTTTCGACTTTAATGAAGCAAAGTTAAGCAACTTTATATTTGACAGCTATAAGAAACCTGCGGATAATCGTTGGTTTAATAAGTATGAGCTGGTTGAATCCGCTTTGCAGGAAAAGTCAGATGAACTGGCATCAAATTATAAGAATTTCTGCACGGCATATATTATTAGGAAAAATATTCCTCTGTTGTATTTGCACAAGTACGCAAATGCTGTTTTGCACGAGAATCTTGAACGCGATTCTATATTCTTGCTTTCGGATGTCCCGTCAATTTTGTCGCGTATCATCGGTGTAAATGATGGCGTTATGCCTTTTGTGTTTGAAAAGGTAGGTACAACGTACAGCCATTACATGATCGATGAGTTTCAGGACACCAGCAGGAAACAATGGGATATATTCTATACCATGCTAGAAGACGTTCTGGCAAGCGTAACGAAAGGCCGCAGCAGTATAATAGTTGGGGATATAAAGCAGTCGATATATTCGTGGCGTGGCGGCGACTGGACTATTCTTTCCGACTTGGCAAGTGGCAAGGTGTTTAAAGACTATCTTGAGACTAACAATCTGAAGAAGAATTTCCGTACAGCAAAAAATATTGTTAATTTCAATAGTGATTTCTTTAAGGAAGAGTATGATAAGAATGTCGACGACTTGTTTGGCTCAAATAACGGTTTGCTGTATGCCGATGTGTTTCAGGAATACAACCAGGATGTAGATTCTGAGATAAAGATAAGGTTGTACAATAGTACGGATGCTGATTCTATAGATAATACTAAGGATGCGATTTTCAGGGACATGCTGTCCGAAATAGATTCCTTGTTGGATAGGGGCGTTTTGCCGTCGCAAATTACAATATTGGTACGCAAGAGCAAGGAGGCCGAGTTTATTACAAATAGTTTTCTCGCAATCGAGGGGAAAAATTATGATGTAGTTTCAAATGAAGCGCTGTTCATACGTTCTAATCCGGCTGTGAAGATAATTCTGGCATATATGCGGTATCTGCTGAATCCCGACAACGAACTTGTTCATATAGAGGCTGCCTACCTATATTATTTGCACAATGGCGGTAGCGTCGATTCGTTCGACAAAAAGACCATAATGGAATCTTTGGATAATTCCATCAAGGGAGATGATAATGTTACTCTTTCGAACAAGCAGTCATTCGAAATTGTTGAAATATTAATCAGCAGGCTAAAACTGAATACTAAGAAAAATGTACCTTTCCTTATTGCTTTCAGGAATGAGGTGCATGATTTTTCGGATAAGTCAACCGACTTGCAGGCTTTCATTGAATATTGGGATGAGCGCGGTTCGGATGCTACATTGAAAATCCCTGAAAACCAGAATGCAATAAAGATTTTGACTATTCATAAGTCGAAGGGACTGGAGTCTGATTATATTTTTATTCCGTTTTGCAACTGGGAATTTGCGAGTAGCAATGGTGGCGGTTTTGCCGAATATATGTTTGTGAACAATACCATAGAAGGTTTTGAAAATACAGTTGTTCCGATCAAATGTACTTCTGATCTTGAAAAGACTGATATGGCTGAATTGTATCGTGACAGCAAGTATGGAGAAGCTATCGAATCTTACAATCTGCTATATGTTGCTTTTACGAGGGCTAAGTATGGCTTGTATGTGTCGTCATTGATAAAGCCGAAAGAAAGAAACAGAAAAGTGTCGTCCTTAATTGAAGATTATTTTTCTATAGAGCGTGAAGGTTGGATATACGATACAATTGAGAACGAGGACTATGTATGTCGTGTAATGAAGACCGGTACTCTTGGTGACAAAATAGATAAGGCGAAACAGGATGCTTCCGACGACGCTTTTATATCGGAGTATCCTATACATGAAAAGATTAATGTCGAAATTGTTCGTCACTTGAAGGATGATATTGACGGAAGTGCAGAGTCTCGCATAATAGGCACCAAATATCACGCTGTTTTCGAAAAGATAATTGATATTAGCGATGTAGACAGTGTGCTTGCTATGCTATTTGACAATGGTGAAATAGATTTTGAAACAAGGCAGAACATAAGCTCTGAGTTGAACGTTGCTTTGAAAAATGAAAACATCAGGCATTTCTATGATGGAAGCGGTATTGTCTACAACGAATTCAATATAATAGATTCGGATTCTTCGAGCGACAGGCTGAAGCGTCCCGACAGAGTTGTCGTATTCCCCGACAAGGGCGAACTAGCTGTGATTGACTACAAGTTTGGTGAGGAAGAACGTAAAAAATATGTTGATCAGGTTCTCGACTATTCAAGCTTGATTTCAAAGATGGAAAACTTCAAGAATATGAAGGTTTCTGCGTATATATGGTATTACTTTCTCCACAAATTGGTAAAGGTCGATTTGTCTGGTAAGACAACTGAAACAAAATTATAGTTATGAAAAGGTTTATAAGATTTCTAGTTAGAAAGATTCCTCGTCCGATACTAATAAGGTTTTCGGGACTATTTTCGATACTTGTAAGGCCATTCTATATTGGGCACAACGTTACATGTCCTGTTTGTGGAAAGTCTTTCAGGAAATTTCTGCCATACGGCAAGAATGGAGGAGACAACCGTTTGTGTCCTAAGTGTCTTTCGCTCGAAAGGCATCGCCTTATGTGGCTGTATTGGACCGAATATTCCGATTTCTTTTCTGCTAAGAAGTCGGTATTGCATATTGCACCCGAACAGCCGTTTATTAAGCGGTTCAAGAAGGCTGAAAATATTGAATACACTACAGCCGACCTAGTTTCTCCGATAGCCGATCTGCATTTCGACATCATGGAAATTCCTCTTCCCGACGAATCGTATGATTATGTTATTTGCAATCATGTACTTGAGCATGTCCCCAACGACATAACAGCGATGAAAGAGATTTTCCGTATATTGAAAAAAGGTGGAACCGCAATATTGCAAGTTCCTATAAATCCAAAATTTACAGAAACATACGAGGATAATTCAATAACTGATCCGCTTGAGCGAGAAAAACACTTTGGCCAGTACGACCATGTGCGTTGGCATGGACTTGACTATCCTGATAGGCTTCGATCCGTTGGTTTCGAGGTGGAGGAATTTGACATTAAGAAAAAATTGCCAATGGAAACCATCGATAAATACCGTCTCGACAAGCAGGAAATTCTCTATGTCGCAAATAAAAAATAATTTTTTTGCGTCCGAATCGAAAATTTGTTTTATATTTGCAGTTGCAATATTTTATTTTTAACCTTAAAAACAGAAAGGAAGAACGCCTATAGAATACATTTTTATCCTTAACTTATTGTAAGATAGATATATGGCATACGACAAGTTTACAGATCAAATGTTGATTGACGCATTTGTTTCTGGGGATAAGAGATGTATAGAGGTTCTTATTCAGAGGTATAAGGATAAAGTTTATTCTTATATACTTTTGAATGTTAAGGATTCATCAGCCGCAGACGATATATTTCAGGACACTTTTGTTAAAGTGATGTCGTCGTTGCGTTCGCACACATATTCCGATGAGGGAAAGTTCCTGTCCTGGGTGATGCGGATAGCACACAATCTTATAATAGATTATTACCGATACGAAAAGAATGCGTGTGTAACGTCAAGCGACGAAAACGAGTATGTACTCAATTCGTCAAGTTTGTCGGAGGTGACAATAGAGGATAAGATCATAGATAGTCAAATTCTGGACGATGTAAAGAAACTGATAGATTGTTTGCCTCCGGAACAAAGGGAAGTTATAATGTTAAGGCATTATGGTGGAATGAGTTTCAAGGAGATAGCAGATTTTACGAATGTCAGCATAAATACGGCGTTGGGACGTATGCGTTATGCTATTATAAATATGCGTAGGATTATTGATGAGAAGAAAATAATCCTTACTAGGTAGTCTTCATACTATTAACTCAATATCTCAAGAAAACATCTGCAATCAAGCAGGTGTTTTTTTTGTTTATATGCACGATGTCAGTGGAATATAGGTCAGGTATGTGCACAAAAAAAACTTTCTTGCGAAAGTTTCTTTTGCGTCGGGGTGGCCAGATTCGAACTGGCGACCCCCTGCTCCCAAAGCAGGTGCGCTAACCGGACTGCGCTACACCCCGAAAAGGCGTTGCAAAAGTAATACTATTTTTTCTGAATGCAAATTTTTTTTCTTTTTTTAATTGCTTTGAAAAAAAGCGTTGTAGGATAATGAAATAAAGATTAATTTTGCCCAAAAAACGAATATGATACAGCGAATACAAACTTTATTTCTGTTGATTGCATTGGTTTGCATGTCATTTTTTTATTTCATTCCGTTCGGAAACCTTATTTGCGACAGCTGTGAAACTGCTGAAATACCTATGGGATTATATGGAGTGGATTTTGGAGAGGAACATTATTCTACTTTGCCATTGTTGATTCTGGTTTCCGTGGTTGTGCTAATATTGGTTGTAACCATATTTATGTACAGGCATAGGATATTGCAAATAAGGCTGAGCATTTTCAATGCAATACTCACTATGGGCTGTTCCGGATTGGCTTTCTTCTTCCTGTATCAGGCCTCTGAAAAATTTAAGGTCGATTATTCGACTAGTATTCTCGTTATACTTCCTTTTGTGGCTACAGTATTAATCGTACTGGCAATAATTAGGATCGCTAGGGATGAAGCCCTTGTAAGGTCAATAGACAGAATTAGATAGAAGTTGGTTATCAGCTTATTGTAAAGCTTTTTTGTTCTCTATTTCGGACTTGTAGTAGAAGTATACTTCCAAGGCTATGTCGTTTATGTTTTCTTGGTAGAATCTATCTAGCCCAAGCCCAACTACCCACCTGATGCCGTTTAATGGATCGGCAAGAAACATTCCCTTGATATTTTTCAGTGTGTTGTGGTTTACCGGGGAGTGGTATATTTTCATGTTAAGCTTCTTGTCGGCTATTTCCATTATCCTGGATGAGAATACTGTGTTGATGGAAATGCTGTTAGGATATGATGCGTAAACTAGCGAATTGTCGTTGATGAAAAATATGTCTGAAAATAGGCTTCTACGATAGTTGCTCATGTTGTCTGTGATGATTATGTCGTCGAGTTCTTTTTCGAGCATTATCTTGTGGCAGAGAAGTTCCGGTTGAAAATTTGATGTAGGAAGGCTTTCCTGTGCATAATTGTCCATTACATCAGTAAATATTCCATCTTTGTTGATGCTATAGAACTCGTGTGGAAGACTTTCTGCTGACATTAGCAAAGAGAATGTGTTGTCGCTGGCGAGCTTTTCGTTGTTGTCGCTATTGCGGAAAAAAGTTATGGTTACGTAAAACTCTTTGTATATGCGATTCTTTCTTAGCAGAAGGCAAATGTCGTTGGCCATGTTTTTCGCCGAGAACCAATCCTTGGGTTTCATGCTGTATGTTTCAAGCATTTTGGTTATAACAGCGAAATAATTGTCGAAATCGTAAACAAAGCAAGAATTGCCTCGCAGTTGTATGGTGAACGAGTCGCCCCATATAGTACCGCGGTTGTTGTAACCTAGGCATGGTTTGTCCGAAGGCAATATTTCTCCGTTAAGCATTATGTGCCGAGCCATTTTCTGATGCGATTTGTTTGCAAATATTAAGTATTCCTGAATTTGATTCGATGAGGATGCCCTTGACGCCAGCTTTTTCGGCAGCTTCAATGTCGCGCTTTCCATCACCGATCATGTACGATTTTGACGGGTCTATGCCGTATGTTGCGATTGCTTTTTCTATTAGCAGGCTGTTGGGTTTGCGGCAAAGGCACTTGCTGATGGAGTCATGGTGCGGACAATAGTAGAAGTCGTCGATTGCAGCGCCATATACGGAAATGTGTTGGCATAGTTTGTTGTGCATATTGTTTACGTCCTCTTCGGTATATAGCCCCTTTGCAATTCCTCCTTGGTTGGATATTACAATGACAAGGAATCCGGCATCTTTTAGAATTTTGAGAGCTATGCCGACATCCTCGAGAATCTCAAAGTCATTGATGTTCTCGCAATAATGTCCGAGTTCTCTGTTTATTACTCCGTCCCTATCGAGGAAAACAGCCTTGTTCATACGTGCATTATTTTGTATATCAGTTCTTTGTATATGTCGCTATCTTCGTACGAACCGTACATGCCTTTGCTCTTGATGTCGGCTTCGCGTAGGAACGAAATTATATTGATGGTTTTGTTTATCGGATAAAGCGATGCAGCGCGAATGTATTCTTCAACGAAATAAGGGTGAACTCCAAGAGTTGTAGCAAGTGTTGCCTTGTTCTTGTCTTTTGCATAATGGATCCTTAGTATTTTTGTGAAGTAGTCGAAAATTTGTTTAATAGCCAGTCCGATGTAAACGCTTTTGGGATTTTTTGCAAAATAGTCTGTAATCTGGTATGCCTTTAATGCATTTTTTGTCCCTATTGCTTTCTGAAGTTCGAAAATGCTAAAGTCTCGGTTTACTCCTATTATCCTAGCTACCATATTGTCGTCCACAGCCGAAGATTTGTCGGTTACCGATGTGCTCAATTTTTTCATTTCGCCATCAAGCCGTGATAGGTCAAGGCCTACATTGTCGAACATTATTCGTTGAGCTTCAGGAGTGAGTGTCATGCCGTACGATTTGGAGAATATCGAAATCCATTTGAATATTTCGTTGTCGTAAACTTTTTTGGATTCGAGGACGACACCAATTTTTTCAGCGAGCTTTATTGCTTTTGTGCGCTTGTCAAGTTTTTGCGTGTCTTTGAGAGCGAGTACTAGAATTGTTGATTTTAAAGGATTTTCGAAATAAACGTCAAAGTCTGCAAGTGACTTCAGGTTTTGAGCCTCCTTTACAATTACAACTTGGTATTCCGACATCATAGGGAATCGGCGGGCTGCCTGTATGATTCCTGCCGGGGTCGTATCCTTGCCGTATAATATAATCTGATTAAAGGATTTTTCACCTTCAGAGAGTACATTTTCTGCAATATAGTCGGTAACCTTATCTATAAAATAAGATTCTTCGCCATACAGAAGGTACAACGGCTTGTATATCTTGTTTTTTAAATCGCTAATAATCTGGTCGTATGTCATACAGAATATTTTTCAATGCAAAGGTAATCAATTTTTGTGAATACGGAGAGGTTTACCTGTCGTCAGCATATTAATACAGATATTCGTTTTTTGAAATCACTCCGCAAGTCAGTCACTAAATATTAAATATTAACTTGTTGAAAACTATATTTACTTTTCGGTTTGGCATACTTGTTAATGTATTACCTTTGTGCTGATGAAAGAAAAGATTAGTAAAATATACAATCGTGCTAAGGAATTATCGTTCCGTTATGTAGGCTGGATTATTGCTGCATTGTTTTTGGTATGGATAATCTTTTTCGATGATTTTTGCCTTGTGGACAGGTTTGAAAAAATGAGCTTGCTATACGAGTTGCGTGAGAACGAAAAGTACTATGAAAACGAAAATCGTAAGAATAAGGAGCAGCTTGAAGAACTTATGTCCGGCAAGGAGGAACTTGAGAAGTTTGCCCGTGAACAGTACTATATGAAGGAAGACGATGAGGACGTTTTCATTGTGATCATTGACGAATAAATCATCAGTATGGTTTATCCAGATAATTTTGAATCAAAGATAGGTTTTGACAAAATACGCAATCTGATAAAGTCGGAATGCATTGCTGCTCCTGCAAAGAGCATTGTTGATGAGATTGCTTTTTCGACCGACATCGGCTGTATTCGTAAGTCGCTTGCACTAACTGGCGAAATGATGAGCATCTGTATGCTCAAGGACAATTATCCAGCCAACAACTACCCCGATGTCTCACAGGCGGCTTCGCGTATGCGCGTGGAAGGTACGAGCCTTCAACTTTTCGAACTGGTTGACATCCGCACCGTTCTCGAAAACAGCCGTGCCCTGCGTGCATTTTTCCGCACCGATGAGAAAAACGAATTTCCAAACCTCAAGCAGATTGTCGATTCGATAAATTTCCCCACATACCTCTACGACCGCATACAGTCGGTGCTTACGAAAAACGGTGACATCAAGGATACGGCTTCGCCCGAACTGCGCGAAATACGCTCGTCGCTCATTTCTACGCAGGAGTCGGTGTCGCGGAAGCTGAACACTATACTCACTTCGTTTCGCGAGCAGGGCTGGGTTAGCAAGGACTTGTCGGCAACTATGGTAAATGGACGATTGGTGCTGCCTATTGAAACCACTTACAAGCGTAAGGTTCAAGGTTTTGTACACGATGAGTCGGCAAGCGGAAAGACTTCGTACATCGAGCCGCAGGAGGTGCTGGAGATGAACAACCGCATCCGCGAACTGGAACTTTCCGAAGCTCGTGAAATACAAAAGATACTCTACGACCTTACCTGCGAATTCCGTCCATACGCCGACGACCTTAAAAACATTTCGCAGGTGCTTGCCGAACTCGACTTCATACGTGCTAAGGCGAAGTTTGCAATTTCCATTGAAGCAATAATCCCATCGGTACACGAGGAGCCGTGCCTTGATATTGTTCGTGGCAAGCATCCGCTTCTGTATCTGACACTTAAAAGGGAAAACCGTGAAATTGTCCCCACAACTTTCCGCCTCGATTCCGAAAACCGCATTCTGCTGATTTCGGGTCCAAATGCTGGAGGTAAGAGCGTTTGCCTAAAGACGGCGGCAATTCTGTCGTATATGTTGCAGTGCGGACTGCCGGTGCCTGTTGGCGGTGCATCTTCGTTTGGCATTTTCAAGAAGATTATGCTTGATATAGGCGATCAGCAATCGATTGAAAATGATTTGAGTACATATAGTTCGCACTTGGTCAACATGAAGTATTTTCTGAGGAATGCTGGTTCCGATTCGCTTATTTTCATTGACGAGTTCGGTGCAGGAACTGACCCGATAATTGGCGGGACAATCGCCGAGTCCATACTCGAGCAGTTGAATACCACTAAGACTTTCGGCATGATAACCACGCATTATACCAATCTGAAGGTGTTTGCTGCTGAGGCCGAGGGAATTATCAATGGTGCAATGCTTATCGACCATACGAATATGCAGCCGACCTTTATCCTCGAAGTTGGAATTCCCGGCTCGTCGTATGCTGTGGAAATTGCGCGTCGCATAGGTTTGCCCGAGGCTATAATTAATAAGGTGGTCGAAAAGACTGGCACCCAGCAGATGAACATTGATCGTTTCTTGCGTGAACTTATGCGCGACAAGCGTTACTGGGAGCGCAAGCGCAAGCAGGTGACCGAGCAGAGCAAGCGTGTTGACGAGGCTTTGAAGAAAAACCTTGAGGAACTTGAAATCATAAAGAGTAAGCGCAAGCAGATAATTGAAAGTGCACGCAGCGAGGCCGAGCAGTTGCTAAGCGGTGTGAACAAGCAGATTGAGAATACCATTTCCGAAATCAAGCGTAGCAATGCCGACAAGGAAAAGGTGAAGGAAGTGCGCGAGGAGGTAAGGCAGTTTAAGGAGGATTTTGAGAAGTCGAAGGAGGTTGACGAAACCGAATTTGCACGCAAGTACGAATATGTTAAGCGTAAGGTCGAGGAGCGCGAAGCTCGCAAGAAAGCCCGTGAGGAGGCTAAGAAACTGGAGATTATCCCTGTCAATGAGGACAAGATAAATATTGGCAGCAAGGTTCGTCTGGCAGGGCAGGAGGCGATAGGTGAGGTCACTGGGCTTGGCGAAAAGACGGCTGTTGTTTGCTTCGGTAGCCTGTATATGTCGGTTGCGTTGGACAAGTTGCAGAAAGTTCCGCAGGAGGAATACACAAACCAGCGCAAACAGTCGTCAGCTTCGGCATTGTATTCAGAGAAGGCTTTGAATTTCAAGCCTTACATTGATGTCCGCGGCGATCGTACCGATGAGGCTTTGCGCAAAATTGAAGAGCTTGTCGATGCTGCGGTAATGCTCAGCCATCACGAGTTGAAAATTCTTCATGGACGTGGCAACGGCATTTTGCGCCAGAATATCCGCCAGTACCTCAAGATCATTCCACAGGTGAAGTCGATTAACGACGAGGACATAAGATTTGGTGGAGACGGAATAACGGTGGTGAAGTTAATTTGAAATCTTACCTTACCTCAAACTTATGTGTAATGCTTTCGTCCTTCGAGTTCACTCTGATAAAATACATTCCACCAGCCAAGTCCGTAATGTTGACAACATACTTCAGATAGCCCTTGTGCTGGTTGATTTGTTCGTGCTTCACAAGTTTTCCGAAGATGTTGAATAATGAAATGTCAAGGTCGGTAGGAATCTTTGTGTAGATGTCGCAGGTGATTTGCTCGCGGGCAGGAATCGGGTAGGGGATGCCAACCGACAGGTTCTCGGCATCGGTAATGCAAATAGTGTTGTTTGCTAGGTTCATATCGCTGTGGCCTTCGACATCTTGGACAATAGCCTCTACGCAGATGGTGTTGGCGATGCTGGCACTATTGGGAATCGGAATCATTGTGCCGAAAGTGTGAGGCACAACTGCACCCTGTGCTATGAGTCCGATCGTTTCGTGGTATATCTGGTTGTTTACCTTAAGTTCAAGCACAAGATCTTCTACAGGCAGTGTACCCAGATTGACGATAATCAGCGATATTTTAGCAAATCCGTTTTCCTCATTTGCCTTCAGGTCCATGAGCATAATGTCAACTATCGGTTCCACTACTGTTATTGCCGATGATTTGTATCTGCTAGAGCAACCGAATTCGTTTGTGCCAGTGAGGCTGACCTCGTATGTGCCTGGTTCTGTGAATATGAAATATGGATTTGTCTGGCTGCTTTCTCCAGCATCTCCAAAGTCCCAGTGGTACGAAGTTGCACCTTCTGATGTGTTTTCAAACTCGACATACAGAGGAGAACCTCCCCATTCGCGCGACTGCGTAAATGCAACATCTGGCTTTCCGTGTATGATGATGCTGTCTGTTGCTTGTGCCGGGCAGGAGAATTCTGTTAGTACATCGAGAGTTACTGCGAATGTGCCAGTCGTGTCGGAAACAAATGTAGGACGCTGTTCACTCGATTCGAATATGCTGTCAATCTGCCACTTGTGTGTAACGATGTTGTCAACGGAGATTATTTCGGCATTTAGAGTAGTTTCTGTACCGACACAACCATCGTTTGCGGTAATTGTCGCTTCTGGCAGTTCGTGGATTATTATTGTGGTGTCTGTTGTTGTTGAGCAGTGGTTTGCGAATGACACAGTGAGAGATACATTGTATGTTCCTGTAGTGTCGTATGTGTGGGTTGTGTTTTTGTTTGGAGAAGTTCCCATATCATCACCGAATTCCCATTCCCAAGCGGTTTGCGGGTTTATGTTGTTGAATGGGGTTTTGTTTATAAATGTAGTTTCGTGTCCGAGGCAAACTCCAGATATTTCCGTTGCTGGCATTTCTGCCTGTAGCACATTCACTTCGATGTCTTTTGTCCCGATGCATCCCTGTTCGCTTTCTGCCGAAAGAGTTATTGTTTTTATTCCGTACGATTCGAATGTGTTGGTGATGCTTTCGCCAGTGATGTCATCATCTCCGAGATTCCATAAGTGATTGATAATGTTGCCTTCCGCGATAGTCGTTCTTGCACTTATTTCGGTTAAAGCATTCTGGCAGAAATGCTTTGGTGAGAAATCTGGTTTTGGTTGCGGATATATATATATAGGTATAGTCGTATCGTTGAAGCAGTGGTCGGAAGTTTCGAGGTAAAGTTTCAGCGACTGTGTACCATAATCATCAAACGAATGGCTTATGTTTTCGGTAGTTCCGATGAGGCTATCGTTGGCGTACCATCTGTACAGCGATATTTCTCCGATTTCGGATGTGCTTAGGTTTGTTGTTGTTATCTCTGCGTTTTGGCAGTGTCCTTCAATGCTGAAGTTTGGTGTTGGCACTCGTCCCTGTATGTTTACATTTATGCTGTTTGTTGCTGTACAACCCCGCGTGTTTGTTGTTGTTACTGTGTATATGCCAGGTTGCGTCAGGTAATGTTCAAGGTCTATAGTTCCATCGTTCCATATTGCCGATGCGGTTCCCTCATAGTTGGATACTATGTGTAATCGGTTGCCGTAGCATAGGGTGGTATCGCTATTTTCGAAACCTGCTGAGATTGGATAATTGTCGATTGCCAGATGCAATGTATCTGTTTGGAATGAGCATCCGAGGGAGTCTGTGATAAGACAGGTATATGCCCCCGCCTCGGATATTTCAATCTGATTGCTTGCATTGTCGAGTTGTGCGCCATCCTTATACCATTGGAAAGAGTATTCGTCCTGTCGCATTTTGAGATTCCAGTAAATGGTATCTCCTGCACAAATAGTAGTATCCTGCAATTGGAAGTGTTCTGGGAAATACACGTTTATGTCATCCGTGCTAGTAACGCCAAAACTGTTTGTTACGGTCACGGTATATCTTCCACTTCTGTTTACGTGGATTATGGAATCTGTTTCTCCAGTGCTCCACTGGTATGAAATGAAGTCTGGGGTGTATGCGGTGGTGATGGCGGTGTCGCAGAAGCCGTATGGGATGTGGATGTCGAGGCCGAGGGAAACATTAACTATGTATTTGCTGTAAAGGTAGTCGTGCACGGAGTTTCTTAATTTATCACTGATAGTGTCAAAAGCTAATATTTCTGCAATTTCTCCATCATAAAAAACTCCGCTATTGTTTGCTACGCTTGATGTAAAATTCCGACCAATCCTAAATGGTAAAGAGTTCGTGATCTCATCGGATGTAGTTGCGGTATGATTTTGTGTGTCTTGCAGTATGGAATTACAATATGTTTTATGCGTAAAATTTATTCTGTCATAAAGTTCTGTTGTTATCAACTGGTATTTTTGGCTTTCAGCATTTGTATATGAAACAATAGAAATCTCAGGTTCTCTTATCAATAAGCGATTGCGATCAATAAACCACATCGGTAAAATGTTCCAGTCAGAATTTCTTCTGTCGTATTTTGATATAATGGCAACATCATTATTAGATTTTGCTATAATAAAATATGACCATCCTTTTTGCCCGATATTAAGGATGTTTTGACTATACAAATCTTGAGTAGTTCCATTAAAAGTTATTGCAGGAAGTCCATTAATCGCGTTTTCTTTTATATCTGGGTATCTGTTTGCAGAAGGTCCGTAAATGTTAAAACTATTATGACTCAAGTCATACCATCTTGAAACTTTACCATCAGTTAGTTCTACACTATCTGCGCATAGCCAGAGTTGGAGATTGGGATTGGATGAGATAAAATCACTGCCACTTTTTGTTTCTTTGAATAAATACGGTTCGGATTCAAATGATAGCAGACAATGGTTATATGAAGTTACTTTCCAGTATGTGGTGTCTGTAAAGTTTTCTGATGGCAAGGTGATGTTGTTTGATGTACATGCTATGGTATCTGTGTTGCAGAAATCGTCTGATGACGAGGTTATAAGATTGTAGTACAGAACATCGTAGTCGTAGTTCCAAGAGAATGTTATGCTGTCAGACGAAACAAGCATTCCATTGGTTGGGTAGGCGGGGGATACATATCGGGGTTCGGAGTATTCGTTGCTAATGGATATGTTTATAGTTGTGTCTGATTGGCAGCCGGTTGAGAGAGTAATTGAGTATTTCAAAGGGACGATGCCAGCATTGTCTGTACCGAAGGTCAAATTTTCGTTAGTTCCTATTATAGAATCGTTTATGAGCCAAGTGTATGATTCTATGCTAGTGCTATCGGGGATAGTGCTGTTGCCAATGAAGTTCATTGGTATGCCAGTGCATACTGGAGTGTAAGTGAAATTTGGATAAGGAATTTCCTTAATGATTATATTGAAACTGATATCATTACGACATGTATTGTTTGAAGTTACCATTGCGCGTATGTTATGTACACCTGCTGAGGCAAATACATAATTGAAATTATCTGATGAAATGCTGTCTGTATCGTCTATTATCCATAGATAAGATTCTATTCCTTGTTCAGAATAGGCATTTCCGACAAAAGAGGTGGAATCTTTGAAGCATAGATTGTCGATGTTGAAGTTTATTTCAGGAGCTTCTCCCAATATATTTACATGAATTGAATTTGCGGCTCGACATCCTCGGCTATTTGTGGTTGTAAGTGCATAATCTCCTGATTCGGTGATTGTTATGTGTGACGATGCAGTGCCTGTATTCCATAAATATTCTATGGTTTCATCAATATTGGTTGCTAGTCCTAATGTATTCCCAGAGCATAGTGCTGTATCCGTCAGGACGGAACATATTCCGTTCGTATTGAAAGATGTGGAAATCGGATAATCATCAATTGCAATATGCACCGTGTCTGTTTTGAATGAGCATCCAAGGGTGTCTGTGATAAGGCAGGTGTATGCTCCAGACTCGGATATTTCAATCAAGTTGCTAGCATTGTCGAGTTGTGCACCATCTTTAAACCATTGGAAAGAGTAATCGTTCTCTCGCATTTTAAGATTCCAGAAAAAAGAATTCCCTGCACAAATAGTAGTATCCTGCATCTGGAAGTGTTTTGGGAAATACACGTTTATGTCGTCCGTACTAGTAACACCGAAGCTGTTGGTGACTGTTACTGTATATCTGCCGCTATTGTTTACATGGATAACTGAATCTGTTTCGCCTGTACTCCATTGGTATGATATGAAGTCGGGGTTGTATGCGGTTGTGATGGTGGTGTCGCAGAAACCGTAGGGGATGTGGATGTCAAGTCCGAGGGAGACTGTTGCTAAATATTTACTATAAAGATAATCATTTACTTGATTTCTTATAGTGCTGTCAATTGTATTGAATGCAATAATTTCAGCGATTTGTCCGTTTAGGTATGCTATATTGTTAGTGCCGGTTCTTTGATTTCCTCCTATATATAAATTGAGTGTGTTTGTAACATTAACATCAGGAATAGTAACAGATTCTACATAATTTCCATTGAGATAGGCTTTTGATGTCCGAGCAGTCCTATCAAACAGTTCGTACATCACTATGCAGTTCGTCAGGCTATCCAAGTTGGTATAAGAATTAAAATTATTTGCATTATACCTAAAGACAAAGTATTTAAATCTGCATGACCACATTGCTCCAGAATTAAAAAAGGATGAACTCCTGTCCCATTTTGCAATGCATGGACCATCGGATATATAATTGCCAACTATAATCCATGTCCATTCTTCATTTTCCATATTCAATATATTTCCGCAGTTCAGAAATGTTGATGTGCCATTGAAACTTATTGCTGGCAAGTCATTTATAGCAGAGTCTGTTACAGTGGGTCTTGCGTTTGCGTTAGTTTGTCGAATTACATAGTTGTTTGGGCTGAGGTCATACCAACGAGAAACTTTGCCGTCGGTTAGTTCTACGCTGTCTGCACGGAGCCAGAGCTGGAGGTTGGGATTTGTGGGGAAAAAATCATTTTCACATGGTATTTTTCTGAAGAAATATGGTTCGGATTCAAATGATAGGAGACAATGATTGTATGAAGATACTTTCCAATATGTGGTGTCTGTAAAGTTTTCTGATGGCAAGGTGATGTTGTTTGATGTGCATGCTATAGTATCGGCGTTGCTGAAATCGGCAGATGGCGATGTTATAAGGTTGTTGTATAGAATGTCGTAGTCGTAGTTCCAGGAGAATGTAATGCTGTCGGACGAAACAAGCATTCCATTTGTTGGGTAGGCTGGAGAGACGAAACGTGGTTCGGAATATTCGGAGTGTGCAGAGACTTCGATGGTTGTGTCGGAGGAGCAACCGTTGGAGAGGGAAATTGAATATTTCAAAGGGATGATGCCTGCATGGTCCATATCAAAGGTCAAATTTTCGTTAGTTCCGATTACGGAATCGTTTATGAGCCAAGTGTATGATTCTATGCTAGTGCTATCGGGGATAGTGCTGTTGCCAATGAAATTCATAGGGATGCCTATGCATACCGGTGTGTAAGTGAAATTTGGATAAGGAATATTCTTAATGTTTATATTGAAACTGCTGTCGGTACGGCAACTGTTATTTGATGTGACTATTGTGCGTATGTCGTGGATGCCTATTGTGTCAAATTTATATTTGAAGTTATCGGCAGTTACACTGTCTGCAACATCTATTATCCATAAATATGACCCTATGCTTTGTGGTGATTGTGCGTTACAGATAAATGATGTGGAATCTCCATAGCACAGATTGTCAATAGCAATGTTTATTTCAGGAGCTTCGCCCAATATATTTACATAAATTGAGTTTGTAGCATGGCATCCTCGGCTATTTGCGGTTGTAAGTGTATAATCTCCCGATTCTGTAATTGTTATGCGAGACGAGGCCGCTCCTGTATTCCATGTATATGAGATTGTTTCGTCAATATTGGTTGCAATGCCTAATGTGTTCCCAGAACACATTGCTGTATCCGTCAATACGGAACTTGTTTTGTCCGCTATGAATGATGTAGAAATCGGATAATCATCAATTGCAACATGCAATGAGTCCGTTTCTATACGACACCCTAAACTATCTGTTATTATGCATGTATATGCCCCAGCCTCAAATATTTCAATCAGATTGCTTGCATCTGCATATTGTGTTTCATCCTTCATCCATTGAAATGTATATCCGTTTTCATCTAATTCTGTATTCCAGTAAATGGTATCATTTGCGCAAATTGTAGTGTCCTGCAACTGGAAGTGTTCAGGAAAATATATGTTTATGTCATCAGTGCTAGTGACACCGAAACTGTTCGTTACGGTTACGGTATATCTTCCGCTTCGGTTGACATGGATAACAGAATCAGTTTCGCCTGTACTCCACTGATATGATATGAAGTCGGGATTGTATGCAGTGGTTATTGCGGTGTCGCAGAATCCATATGGGACGTGGATGTCGAGACCGAGTGAGACTGTTGCTAAATATTTGCTATAAAGATAATCATTTACTTGATTTCTTAAAATGCTGTCAATTGTATTGAATGCAATAATTTCAGCGATTTGCCCGTTTAGGTATGCTATATTGTTTGTGCCAGTTCTCTGATTCCCACCTATATATAAATTGAGAGAATTTGTAACATCAACATCAGGAATAGTAACAGATTCTACATAGTTTCCATTGAGATAGGCTTTTGATGTCCGAGCAGTCCTATCAAACAGTTCGTACATTACTATGCTGTTTGTAAGGCTATCCAAGTTGGTATAAGAATTAAAAATATTTGCATTATACCTGAAGACAAAGGATTTAAATCTGCATGACCACATTGCTCCAGAATTAAAAAAGGATGAACTTCTGTCCCATTTGGCGAGGCATGGACCATCGGATATATAATTGCCAACTATAATCCATGTCCATTCTTCATTTTCCATATTCAATATATTTCCGCAGTTCAGAAATGTTGATGTTCCATTGAAACTTATTGCTGGCAAGTCATTTATAGCAGAGTCTATTACTGTTGGTCTTGCGTTTGCGTTAGTTTGTTGAATTACATAGTTGTTTGGACCGAGGTCATACCATCTGGAGACTTTCCCGTTTGTCAATTCCACGCTGTCGGCACGTAGCCAGAGTTGGAGGTTGTCTGTTGGGAATGGGGTTTCTTGCGAATAAGTTAAGAGTGAAAAGTTAAGATTTAAGAGTAAAAATATGAAAAAATACTTCTTTTTTAGGTGTTTGTTTTGGTGGGGTTCAGATGGGTGAACGAGATTTATATTTTGTTTTATGTGTGATATTATAAATGCATTCATATTTTTCATGTGTCGTAAAAACATATTTAAAATGCAAATTTAAGAAAAAATCTAATTTAATGGATAGAAAATGAAAAAATGCTTATTGTTTGCTCATTAGAAAAATGATTGCTAATTTTGCAACTAAATTAAGTTGTTTATAATGGAAGGAAAATATACAGAAATAACGCCTAACAATAGGTTGTTGAATTTCAATTTTAGGGAACTTGTGGCATATAAAGACTTGATTCGTATGTATGTAAAGCGCGATATTGTCACTATGTACAAGCAGACAATTCTTGGTCCGTTGTGGTTCATTATACAGCCGATACTTACTACGGTAATGTATATGTTTGTATTTGGAAATCTTGCTGGAATTTCAACTGATGGTATACCAGGACCTGTTTTTTACTTTTCTGGCATAATATTGTGGACATATTTTGCAGAATGTCTTAATAAAACATCTGGAACTTTTACTTCTAATCACCGTGTATTCGGTAAAGTGTATTTTCCACGTTTGGTTGTACCTATCTCGGTAACTATATCGAACCTTGTGAAGTTCTTCATCCAATTTGCCATTTTCATTATCATATACATTGTATATGTCTTCAAAGGTGTTAATATTGCACCGAACTGGTATGCATTTCTGTTTCCTTTGCTGGTTGTGATGAGTGCTGGGCTTGCTTTGGGATTTGGAATCATTTTCTCATCCATGACGACCAAGTACCGCGACCTTACTTTTCTGCTGCAGTTTGGTGTGCAGTTGTGGATGTATGCAACACCTGTGATTTACCCGTTAAGCACTATGCCAGAGGATAAACAGTGGATTTTTCTGTTGAATCCAATGACTTCTATTATTGAGGCTTTTAAGTATAGTGCAATTGGTACTGGATCTTTTTCATGGGGTGGGCTTGCTTATAGTTTTGGATTTATGATGGTGGTGCTGTTTTTGGGGATAATGATATTTAATAAGGTTGAAAAAGATTTCATGGACACGGTTTAAGGAAGTTGAAAGTTGAGAGTTGAAAGTTGGAAAAGTGATGGCTGAAAGTGTTATACATACGAAGAGTTTGGTATTTGCGGTGAAGATCGTGAGATTCTGCAAGTACTTGAGCGATGAGAAGAAGGAGTATGTATTGTCGAAACAACTCTTGCGTAGCGGAACAAGCATTGGTGCTAATGTTCGAGAGAGTAAAAATGCTCAGAGTGATGCAGATTTTGTTAGTAAGCTAAGTATCGCATTGAAAGAGGCTGATGAGACTCAATATTGGTTGGATGTTTTACATTTTCAGAGATTATTACTGATGAAGAATTCGAAGAGATTAGTAATGATATAAAAGAAATTTTAGCGATACTTACGGCAATCGTAAAGAAGTTGAAAGTTAAAAGGTGAAAATTGAAAGTTGGAAGTGAAAGTTGAAAGTTAAAAGTAGAGTCGTTGCGAGCAACGACCAATAGTTGGCAGTTGAAAAATTATGACTAAGGACGAACTAATAGCAAAGCTGAAAGACATTGAGTGGGATGACTTCGAAGTGAAGGAAGCTGCCAATGGACTTCCAAAGAGTATTTGGGAAACGGTGAGTGCTTTCTCAAACACTTCTGGCGGTTGGATCGTTCTTGGGGTAAAACAGATAGGTAAGAAATTTGAAATAACAGGAGTCCAAAATGGAGAAAAAATAGAATCCGATTTTTTCAATGTGGTCAATGGCAAGCAAAAATTGAATCATCAAATTTCTGTTTCAGCAAAGAAGTACAATATACAGGGAAAACTTCTTATTGCATTCTATATACCTTCGTCAACAATAAAACCAATATATATCAACTCGTTACAGAATACGTATTTGCGTTCGGGCAGTGGCGATAGGCGTGCATCAGAAATAGAAATTAACGCAATGTTTCGTGACCAAGCTTTTGGGAGTAAAAGTGAACAGGTCATAGATGGCTCATCCATTGAGATGTTGAATCAACATTCGTTGATGACTTACAGAAACAGGATTGCCAATGTCAATCCTGACTTTCCATACAACGAATTGCCACCAGAAGATTTTTGCGAAAAGACAGGCATTACGCGAAGAGGTTTGTTGACATACGGAGGTTTGCTGATGCTTGGCAAACGCGATGCAGTACAATTGTATGTCAGTAATTTCTGGATAGATATGCTTGAGATTCCAGGAATAAGTATGGGAGAGGCTAATCCACGATACACATTCCGTATGCCGGAGCAAGAAAACATTTGGGAATACTATAATGTTTTGATTCAACGGTTGAGATTGCATGTTGATGCTCCATTCACGGCTGGTCCCGATGGTTTTGCCCCCGATGACAACTCTGAACTTTATGCATTACGCGAAGGTCTGGTTAATATGCTTGCACATGCTGATTATTTTAGTCCGATGCACTCGACAGTGAGAGTGTTTACGAACCGAATAGAGTTCCAGAATGCAGGACGATTTATGTTTGATTTGAAAGACCTGAGAGTGCAAATGCATTCAATGCCACGCAATCCGTTACTGGTTAAGTTGTTCCGTTTCGCAAAACTTTCCGAGAATGCGGGATATGGCATTGACAAGATGTTGACATGGGAGAAATTGACAAACAATTCCGTTGAATTTTCGAGTGATTTGGTTTGTTCTACCGTAACATATTTCAGAACTATTACTACAAAGGATTCTAATAATATTACAGAAAACCTTCCAGAAGAAAGTACCGAGAAAAGTACCGAGAAAAGTACCGAGAAAAGTACCGAGAAAAGTACCGAGAAAAGTACCGAGAAAATTTTGTTATACATCCAAAAAACGCCAACCATAACAATTGCCGAATTGTGTGAAATGATGGGGATGTCGGATAAAGGTATTCGTAAGAATATTAATGTGTTAAAACAGAGAGGTGTTCTTGTTCGGGTCGGTCCAGATAGGGGTGGTCACTGGGAAATAAATGAAGAGAATCTGCCAGAAGATATAGTCTTGGAAAATGTTACAGAAAATTTAGAAAGTACCGAGAAAAGTACCGAGAAAAGTACCGAGAAAAGTACCGAGAAAATTTTGTTATACATCCAAAAAACGCCAACCATAACAATTGCTGAATTGTGTGAAGTCATGGGAATGTCGGACAAGGGTATTCGCAAGAATATTAATGTGTTGAAACAGAAAGGTGTTCTTGTTAGAGTTGGACCAGATAAAGGAGGATATTGGCTAGTTAAAAGTTAACAGTCGTTGTGGAGTCGTTGCGAGCAACGACCGATAAACGAGCAACAACCAACCAAACGACAAGAACATAAAAACAAAATGAATTGTGGAATAAAAAATATTGGTAATTTTGAAGCGATGCACCCATATTTTTACAGCATATAATTATTGATGAGTATAATAAACATTAATAGAAGAATAAAAGAAAAAATTATGATTTCGAATAATGATAATTATCTCAATGATTTAAAAAGAATTATAAGTGCTATTCGTGCTTATATTTATCGTGCTGTAAACCAAATGCAAATAATAAGCAACTGGCTTGTTGGCTGGCGGTTGGTAGAGCAGGAGCAGCAAGGTAAGCAACGGGCTGATTATGGTAAATATGTGTTAGAAACAGCATCGAAAGTTCTTACTGAAGAATTTGGAAAGGGGTATTCTATATCGGCATTGAAAGGTTACAGCGAATTCTATATCGAATTTCGTGATATAGAAATACGAAATTATTTACCTTCAGATTTAGACAATGCAATATATCAAATTGGGCAGGCATTGCTTGCCCAATTTAAAAATAGGCAAAAACAGCAGACGTTGCCTGCTGAATTCGTAGCGCACAAAGGGCAAGAATCGAAAAGTTTATATATTTTTGTTGGCTGATAAATTCAATGTAAATGCGCACATTCGAAGACATAAAAAGACTGATAGAAAATGGAGAGAACCGTACGCTTGAGTTGAAAAAATCAACTGGAGAACTCAAGGATGCTATGCATACGGCTTGTGCTTTTTTGAATTCGGACGGAGATGTGCTGATATTTGGAGTAAATCCATCGTTAAAGATTGTCGGTCAGGATGTGTCGGATGCAACGCAACTAGAAATTGCGCAAGCTGTAAAAGGAATCGAACCTATTGCTGATATTAGGATAGAATATATTGATCTCCCTGACAATTCTGGTAAAAAACTAATTGTGATGGATTGTGATGCCTTTGTACGAGGTCAGCATCCATTCATTTTTCGTGGATGTCCGTATTACAAGGTTGAAAGTGCCACTATGGTCATGCCGCGTGATATGTACGATGAGCGTATTCGTGAAAACCGTCCGCAATTGTTCGGTTGGGATGTGCAGGATGCATACGGAGTCGATTTTTCTGATTTGGAAGAAGTCCGCATTAGAAATGCTGTCCGTTTGGGAGTCGCTGGCGGTAGGTTGAATGCATCTGCCGAGGGCGATTCGGTAATATCGCTGCTTAATAAGTTCAATTTGCTAAACAATGGCAAACTTTCTCAGGCTGCCGTTATGCTTTTTGCAAGGGAAAGTAGATACTATCCTCATCTTCTGTTGCGAATGGCTCGCTTCAGAGGATTGGACAAAAATGAATTTATTGATAATAGGCAAGCGACAGGCAATTTCTTTGATTTGCTGGATGCTGGTATGGATTTTTGTTTCAAGCACCTGAATCTTCATGGTAAGATTGTTGGTGTACGGCGTGTCGAAACTCTGGAAATACCGCAGGAGGCTTTGCGTGAGGCATTGATAAATGCATTGTGCCATCGTGACTACAACAACATACACGCAGCGGTAAGTTTGGCAATCTACGATGATAGGGTTGAGATAATAAATCCGGGAACTCTTCCTCCAGATTTGACAATAGAAAAATTGAATCTGCCACACGCCTCTTCGCCTCGAAACTTACTTATAGCACAGGTTCTGTATAGAACAACTTTTATCGAGAGTTGGGGCTCTGGTGTTCGGCGAATGACAGAAGTTTGTATTGCTAACGGTGTGAAGGCACCTGTTTTTTCTGTGCAGGACAATAATTTCTGTATTACTTTTCATAAAGGAAGCGATGGATTAGAAATTTCTACGGAGAAAACTACGGAGAAAATATTACGCTTATTATCAGAAGATCCAAATCTGACGAATCAGGAACTGGCGGAAAAATGTGGATTGACTGAGGATGGTGTATATTATAACATAAAGATTTTAAGACAGAAAGGCCTAATTTCTAGGGTCGGTTCGGATAGACAAGGGTACTGGCAGGTAATTGATAGTTTGGCAGAAAATACTACGGAGAAAACTACGGAGAAAATATTGCGCTTATTATTAGAAAATCCAAATCTGACGAATCAGGAACTGGCGGAAAAATGTGGGTTGACTGAGGATGGTGTATATTATAACATAAAGATTTTAAGACAGAAAGGTCAGATTACTAGGGTCGGTTCGGATAGACAAGGGTACTGGCAGGTAATTGATAGCTTGGCAGAAAATACTACGGAGAAAACTACGGAGAAAACTACGGAGAAAACTACGGAGAAAACTACGGAGAAAATATTACGCTTATTATTAGAAAATCCAAATCTGACGAATCAAGAACTGGCGGAAAAATGTGGGTTGACCGAGGATGGTGTATATTATAACATAAAGATTTTAAGACAGAAAGGTCTAATCGTACGTATTGGACCCGACAAAGGAGGATATTGGCTAGTTAAAAGTTAAGAGATGAAAAATAGTCGAAAGTTAAAAGTTAACAGTCGTTGTAGAGTCGTTGCGAGCAACGACCAATAAAAACGAGGACGTACAAGAACATAAGAATGAAATGAATTGTGGAATAAAAAATATTGGTAATTTTGTAGCGATGCAATGTTTTGCGTTGATGATACAATAATAATTTTCAATTGTCAATTAGTAATTTTATGACCAGACAGGAATTGCTAGATAGGTTGACGACAATAGAATGGGACGATTTTGAGGTGAAGGAATCCCGTTCGGAACTGCCAAAGAACATTTGGGAAACTGTCAGTGCGTTTAGCAATACTGCCGGCGGGTGGATTGTTCTGGGGGTTGCTCAAAAAGGAGGACAATATAAAATTGTAGGCTTAGACAATCCTGAAAAAATCGAACAGGATTTTTATTCAACCTTGCGTGGCAGTCAAAAATTCAATGCGCCTATTGATGCCACCATAACCCGTTTTGACATTGATGGAAAAATAGTATTTGCAATATACATTCCGCTGTCATCGCAGAAGCCCGTTTATTTCAATTCTTTGCAAAATACATTCATAAGAAACGGAAGTGGCGACCAGCGTGCGACAGAATACGAGCGAAATGCAATGTTCCGCAATCAGAGTTTCGGTATGATGTCGGGAAAAGTCGTGCCAGAAACATCGTTCAGTGATTTGAATAAGAGTTCGTTTGAAAGTTACCGCAGGTATCTAAAGGGCTTCAACGAGAATCTGAAATACAATAATCTGGACGATACTGAATTTTGCGAGAAATTGCAGATTACCAAGAATGGCAGTCTTACGTACGGAGGCTTGCTGATGTTTGGTAACGAATTGTCAATAGGACACCATTTTGCAGATTTTAGAATTGATTATTTTGAGATTCCAGGAACATCATATGCTAATGCTACGAACCGATATACATTCCGAATTTCGGAAATGGAAAATATTTGGGAATATTATCTGGCTATAATACAGAGACTTAGGTTGTATGCGGATAATGTTTTTGTGGGAATAAACCAGATGGGTGTTGGCATTGAAGAGTCGCCTAAGTTGGATGCTCTTCGTGAGGCCTTGGTAAATATGCTTATGCATGCTGATTATTTCAGTCCGATGAAGTCGCGGATAAGGGTGTTTACAGACCGAATTGAGTTTGAAAATCCAGGCGGTTTCCCTCGTCCAATTGACGAACTGCTGCGTACTGATGTTTCTATTCCTCGCAATCCAGTTATTGCCAAATTGTTCCGTTGCGCCAAGTTGTGTGAGAATGCTGGTTTTGGATTGGACAAGATGCAGCAGTGGAATGAAGAAGACTCCAAACTCGTAAGTTTTCGTGATGAAAAGATGGACTGCGCTTTGGTGGTGTTCAGAAGGATGGAGGTTAAGAGAACAATCATAGAAAATCCGCCTGAAAATCCGCCTGAAAATCCGCCTGAGAATCCGCCTGAGAATCCGCCTGAAAAATTGGATGATTTAGATGTTTTGATAGTTTCGTTGTTAAAGGATAATCCAAAGATTACCTATGATAAGTTGTCTGATATGACAGGGAAGCATAGGGATACTATACGTGTTCATTTGAATACATTACGAGAAAAAAGATTTATTGTTCGTGTTGGTCCCGATAGGGGTGGTCATTGGGAAGTAAAAATTTAATAGTTGAAAGTTTAAAGTTGGACGACAAGAGAAAAAATAGTTTAGTAGAGTCGTTGCGAGCAACGACTAATAAACGACCAACAAAACGACAAGAACATAAGAACAAAATGATTTGTAGAATAAAAAATATTGGTAACCATGTAGCGACGCAATGCATTGCGTCGATGTTCAAATAATTATTCATTGTCAATTATCCATTATTAATTAATTTTGCAGAATATGTCAACAGCAATAAAAATAGAAAACGTTTCGAAACAATATCGTCTGGGTGTAATCTCGACGGGAACCTTGAGCCACGACTTGAACCGTTGGTGGACAACCAAAATTCTTCGCAAGGAGGATCCATATCTGAAAATTGGCTCTGTGAACGACCGTTCCCAAAAAGCCGACAGTGAATATGTGTGGGCTTTGAAGGACATAAACATGGAAATCGAGCAGGGCGATGTGGTCGGCATTATCGGCAAGAATGGTGCTGGCAAATCCACCTTGCTGAAATTGCTATCGCGTGTAACCAAACCTACAACAGGTAGCATAAAGTACAAAGGTCGTATAGCCTCTCTCCTTGAGGTTGGTACAGGCTTTCACCCCGAAATGACAGGTCGCGAAAACATCTATATGAATGGCGCCATTATGGGTATGACAAAACAGGAAATAACTCGCAAACTCGATGAGATTGTCGATTTCTCTGGTTGCGAACGCTACATAGATACTCCAGTTAAGCGTTACTCGAGTGGTATGACAGTTCGTCTTGGCTTTGCCATTGCCGCACATCTCGACCCAGAAATCCTTGTTGTAGATGAGGTGCTTGCTGTGGGAGATGCCGAATTCCAGAAGAAGGCCATTGGCAAGATGCAGGATGTAAGCAAAGGTGAAGGAAGAACAGTTTTGTTTGTGAGCCATAATATGGCGAGCATAAGGGCTTTGTGTAAGCATGGAGTCTTGCTGGAAAATGGAACAGTAAAATTTACAGGTGAAGTTAATGAAGTCTGTGATTTGTATGTGCAGGATGCTTTGGTTGGGTTAGGTGCAATATGGGAAAAACCGTTAGAGGAACAGAAAGATTTTCAGATATATAGGGTCGAGATTGTTGCAGAAAATGGAGAAATTAGAAATACTTTTTCTTGCGAAGAGTCTTTTGTTATTAAGATGTATGCCAATGTGAAAAAAAGAGTGCCAGGTATTTATGGGTACTTAGGTTTTACGCGTGCTGATGGTACTCTAGCATGGGTTTCTGATAGTAATGATATACAGATGAATAAACTAGAAACCTTGCCATTGGGAAGGTCTGTGGTTGAAATTGTAGTGCCAAGGCGAGTGTTAGGCGTTGGTAGATATTCAGTTCTTTTGAATTTTACAAGTTCACAGAATATTTCTGGTTGGAATGTGGATTCTCCTAAGGATGTTTGTATCATTAATTTATACGATGACCAGACCTGGAGAGGTGATAGACGAGGTGGATACATTAGTAAATTGTTGGATTGGAAGTTTTATAATCAATAATTTATAATTGTTAGATGATTTTCAAAAAAATAAGAAATATATATCGTTTTCTTCGGTGGTTATATTCACATAGTTCAATTAGAAACGAATATGAGATAACAAAATTGGGCGAAAGAGCATATTATACGAATATTGCCCGAAAAAAAGCCAAGGATTGTGGTATAGAATTAAGGGTCAATCATAAATCTTTTTTTGGTGGGATTGTACATTTCGGTGATAATTGTAATTTTAATGGTATGAATGTAGCAGGGAGAGGGGAAGTCTATTTTGGAAATAACTTTCATTCAGGAGTCGAATGTATGATAATTACTCAAAATCATAATTATGATGAAGGAACCGAAATTCCTTACGATAGTACGTATATCAAAAAGAAAGTTGTAATTGAAGATAATGTATGGTTTGGAAATAGAGTAATAGTTGTGGGGAATGTTACTATTGGAGAGGGGGCAATAATTGCGGCAGGGGCAGTAGTTTCCAAAGATGTTCCAAAATGTGCTATTGTTGGCGGAAACCCTGCAAAAGTGATAAAGTACAGAGATATAGAACATTATAATAAATTGAAAGCAGAAAAGAAGTTTCATTAAAATTATAAAAATGAAAACAATGAAATTAATGGTAGAGTTAGTTGAGAATTATATACAAAATTTAAACAGGTGTAGTAATTCAACAATTGGATTTGTAAAATGTTCAATCTAGATAAATTCATATCAGATAGTGTAACTTGTCGCCAGGTAAGTATGTTTGCTGCGGATATAGAAGCAAACAAAGAGGAGCTTATTAGAGAAATAAAAGATAAGAAAGTCTGTGTTATAGGCGGTGCTGGGAGCATAGGTTCTAGTTTCATCAAGGCGGTGCTGAGGTTTGAACCGAAGAGCGTAGTCGTGGTCGACCTAAACGAGAATGGACTAGCTGAATTGGTGCGTGATGTGCGTAGCACTTACGGTTTATATGTCCCTGACGAGTTTCGCTGTTATACGCTGAATTTTGCAGACCCAATATTTGAGCGGATTTTCCGTGAAGAAAAGGGCTTCGACATAGTTGCTAATTTCTCCGCGCATAAGCATGTGCGTAGTGAGAAAGACCGTTATTCCGTGCAGGCTCTTATTGAGAACAATGATATAAAGGCAAAGAAACTGATGGATTTGCTATGTGAATATCCGCCAAAGCATTTCTTCTGTGTTAGTACCGACAAGGCTGCCAATCCAGTGAATATTATGGGGGCAAGCAAACGAATTATGGAAGATTTGGTGATGGCGTACAACGACAAGTTTAAGGTTACTACTGCTCGTTTCGCCAATGTTGCATTTAGCAACGGTTCATTGCCCGATGGTTGGTTGCATCGTATGCAAAAGAGACAGCCTTTGGCTGCGCCAAATGATGTGAAGCGATATTTCGTTTCTCCAGAAGAAAGCGGTCAAATCTGTATGTTGGCTTGTATATTGGGCAGAGGAGGAGAAGTGTTTTTTCCGAAATTAGGAGAAAACCAAATGCTGACTTTTTCTGCCATCTGCGATGAGTTTGTGAAAGCAGAGGGGTTTGAAAAGAAGGAATGCGTTTCTGATGACGAGGCAAAACAGTATGCTGTAGAAATGGGAGAAGACGCACAAGATTATCCGGTGGTTTATTTTAAAAGCGATACGACTGGAGAAAAGGCATACGAGGAATTTTATGTGCCAGGCGAGAAAATAGATATGCAGCGTTTTCAAGCCTTGGGTGTGGTTGAGCAGACTGTCCGACACAATATGAATGAGGTTGATTTATTCTTTGAGAAATTGGTGTCTGTATTTGCAAAAGAAGATTTTACAAAAGCGCAGGTTGTTGAGACTATTAAGGAATTTATTCCAAATTTTGAGCACGAGGAGAAAGGTAAGAATTTAGACCAAAAGATGTAATATGTACCGGAATATAATTGGTTTTATAAAGGATTTGTACGGAAATCAAGAGTTTACTCCCTTGTCCGTGCCTGTATTTATCGGTAACGAAAAGGAATATCTCAACGAGTGTATTGATACGACTTTCGTAAGCAGTGTCGGCAAGTTTGTTGACCGTTTCGAGAATGATATGGCTGAATATACTGGTGCCAAGAAGGCCGTGGTATGTGTAAGCGGGACAAATGCTCTGCACATGGCAATGATGCTGGTGGGTGTTGAACGAGACGATGAGGTGTTGACACAAGCTCTTACTTTCATTGCTACTTGTAATGCTATCAGTTATATAGGAGCACATCCAGTTTTTATTGATGTGGATAAAAGCACAATGGGGTTGTCTCCTGATGCACTGAAAGATTGGTTGCAGAAAAACTCTGAGATTCGTAACGGACAATGCTATAATAAAAGTACTGGCAGACGAATAAAAGCCTGCGTACCTATGCATACTTTTGGACATCCGGTTCATATTGTGGAGATTGCAGATATATGTGCAGAATATCACATAGAACTGGTGGAGGATGCTGCCGAAAGCATAGGTAGCAAATACAAAGGTATTCATACTGGTCTATTTGGAAAGGTTGGTGCTTTGAGTTTCAATGGAAACAAGACAATTACCACAGGAGGTGGCGGTATGTTGTTGTTTATGGACGAAGAACTTGGCACACTAGCAAAGCATCTAACGACACAGGCCAAAGTTCCGCATCGCTGGGAGTTTCGTCACGACCATATTGGTTATAATTACCGTATGCCAAATATTAATGCAGCCTTGGGCTGTGCCCAGTTGGAACATCTGGATGAGTATATAGCAGACAAGCGCGAGACTGCCAAAGCATACGAGGAGTTCTTTATGAATGTGAATGACATTGATTTCTTTACAGAACCAGCAGATAGTTTCTCAAACTATTGGTTGAACGCAGTTATTTTGAAAGACAAGAATGCTCAGCAGAAGTTTTTGCAAGAAACAAACGACAACGGAGTAATGACTCGTCCTATCTGGGAACTGATGAATCGCTTGCCGATGTTTGAAAAGTGTCAGCATGATAGTTTAGCGAATACTATATGGTTTGCTGATAGGGTGGTGAATATACCGAGTAGTGTAAGAATGATAAAATAATTGTATAATGGATATGGATAAGGTTGTTGTTGTTGCAGTACATCCAGATGATGAGACACTTGGGTGCGGTGGAACGATACTTAAGCATCTAAAGAATGGAGATGAGGTTCACTGCATACTTGTTACTTCAGGAAACAAAGAACAGAAAGCCATTTGGGAAAAAGTAAAAGTGGCTTATGGGTTTTCTTCGGTAGTGGAACTTGATTTCCCGGAACTTGATTTGGCGGACATTTCTCTCAATAAGTTGATTCCTGTTTTTTCAAATGCTTTTAATAGGATAAAGCCTACAATATTATACATTCCCAATCGTTCAGATGTTCATTCTGATCATCAGGCTGTTTATAAAGCAGTGTCTGCATGTACAAAGACATTTAGGTATCCGTTCATAGAAAAGGTGCTGATGTGCGAAGTCGTTTCTGAAACTGATTTTGTATTGCCTAATCTTGAAAGTGTGTTTGTCCCCAATTATTTTGTTGATATTACAGAAGAGATGAGCAAAAAACTAGAAATTTTCAAGTTGTATGAAAGCGAATATCTTCCATATCCTTCAACTAGAAACGATAGCACTATTGTGGCACTGAATCGCTACAGAGGTTCATTGATATGTGCTGAATATGCAGAAGCATTTGTATCTCTTAAAACTATAGTTAGATGAACGACATTATTAAAGTGGTTTTTATTGGCGGTCTTACTAACGGTAAGATTGTTTATGAATATTTGAAGGCAAATAAATATGTTGACCTTCAGTTGGCAATTACATATAAGGATGATTTTTCTGGCGCGAGGTATGACAGATTGCCTGATGATGATATTGTAGTTCGTACTGGTTCTGTTAAGGGAAAAGAAGATACTGTTAAAGAATTGAATCCGGATTTAATAATTGTGGCAGGTTGGTCGGAGTTAATTCCAGATGCATTGCTATTTGTTCCGTCTATGGGATGTATAGGTTTTCATCCAGCAAAGCTTCCGTATGACCGTGGTCGATCTGTTCTTGCTTGGCAGATAGAAAACGGCAGCGAGGAAACTGGGCTTACAATGTTTCGCTATTCGGATTATCCAGACGGAGGTGATATTCTGGCACAGGAGATTATTCCAATACGCCACGAGGATTATATTAATGATATTCTTGACAAAATAGATGATGCAACCTTTAATATTATGCGAGCATACTTTCCATTGTTGAGAACAGGTCGTTTGGTTGCAAGGAAACAGAAACTTGAAGAAGGGTCTTTCCATAGATTGAGAGGAGAGAGAGACTCTATTATTAATTGGAATAATAATACTGAGGATATATATAACAAGATTCGTGCAATTTCACATCCTTATCCCGGAGCAATTGCCGAAATTGACGGGAAAAGAATTCTTGTATGGAGATCGGAAGAGATAGATTCTTTGCCGTTTGGAAATAGCGAAAAGCCAGGAACCATAGTTGCTCGCTTGTATGATAATTCGTTGGTATATAAAACTCGAAATGGATTTCTTAGGGTTACTGAATGGGAATGTCTATGAAAAAAATTATAATGGTAGGTGGTGGAGGTCATGCTCTATCTCTTCTTGAGATGACTCCTAATCATGATATTTTTTTAGGATATTGTGATTGTAGATGTATTCCTGCTATGCCATTGGATTATTTGGGAACCGATGACGAGATTTTGTCGAAATTTAGTCCTTTTGATTATGAAATTATTCACGCTGTAGTTTATACTGATGAAGTAAATCTTAATCTACGAGCAAAGTTGATAGACAAGTTTAAAGACTTTCAAGGAGCCAATCTAATTGCAGGGACTGCTGTTGTAACACCAAACTCAAAGATAGGAAAAGGAACGGTCATTCTGCATAATGCAGTTATAAATAGGGCAATCATTGGTATGCATTGTGTGGTCAATACTGGCGTAATTGTAGAGCATGGTGTAACAGTTGGTAATAATGTGTTTTTAGGTTCATCAACGGTTATCTGTGGTGATACAAAAATAGGTAACAATGTTTTTATTGGGGCAGGAAGCATTATTCGTGATGGCGTAAATATCTGTGATAATGCAATCATTGGAATGGGGTCTATCGTTACTAATAACATAACAAAAGAAGGTCTATATATTGGAGTACCAGCAAAAAAGATAAAATGAAACATACATTAATCATAGCAGAGGCAGGTGTGAATCATAACGGTTCCATAGAAATAGCAAAACAGTTAGTTGACAAAGCTGTGGAAGCAGGTGTGGACTATATAAAGTTTCAGACTTTTAAGGCGGCTAATCTTGTTACAAAGACTGCTCGTCAGGCAGAATACCAAAAGAAAAATATTGGAGGAAGCGATGATAGTCAGTACAATATGCTCAAAAAACTTGAACTATCACCAAGTGACCACGAGATTCTGGTAAACTATTGTCACGAGCGTAGCATAAAGTTCTTTTCTACGGCTTTCGATTTTGATAGCATAGAGTATTTACATTCACTTGGTCTCGGATTGTGGAAAATACCGTCAGGAGAAGTAACCAACTATCCGTTCTTGAAACGCATTGCGTCTTATAATGAAAAGACAATACTTAGCACAGGTATGTGCGATATGGCTGATGTGCGAGCAGCAGTTGGTGCTTTGTATAGCAATGGATTGTCCAAGGAGAACTTAATTCTACTTCATTGTAATACAGAATATCCCACACCTTTTGAGGATGTTAACCTGAAGGCTATGGATGCTTTAAGAAAGGAATTCGGAGTGGAGGTCGGATATAGTGACCATACAAGGGGCATTGAAGTTCCCATTGCAGCAGTGGCTTTAGGGGCTACTGTTATTGAAAAGCATTTCACATTGGATAAAAATCTGGAAGGTCCAGACCATAAGGCAAGTTTGGAACCTGACGAACTCAAAGCAATGGTATGCGCAATCCGCAATATTGAGAAAGCTATTGCCGGTGACGGAACCAAGCATGTTAGTGAAAGTGAGAGTAAAAACATTGCCATTGCTCGTAAAAGTATAATTGCTGCTTGTGATATTAAGAAAGGAGAGATGCTTTCAGAAAATAACCTTACGGTAAAACGACCTGGTACAGGGATTTCTCCGATGCGGTGGGATGAGGTGATTGGAACAAAGGCGATAAGAGATTTTAAAGAGGATGAGATTATTGAGGTTGAGGGGATAGGATAAGGTTAAGGATAAGGTTGAGGATCAAGTTGTGGTTAAGTAAAGGATTGAGGAGATGTATAAGAGTTTCACGGAAATGCCATTATGGAAAGAGTCTTTTGATTTGTCGGTTGAAATTTTTAATCTGACAGTTGGAATGCCTCGTTCGGAAGATTATGGATTAACTTCACAAATTCGACGGTCAGCAACCAGTATATCTGCCAATCTTTCCGAAGGTTATGGAAGGCGAACTAATGCAGACAAAGCACATTTCTATGTAATAGCACGAGGTAGTGCATACGAAACACAAAATCATCTTCTATATGGGAATAAAGTCGGTTATTTTGAACAGGACAAAATGGAATCTCTATTTAATCAGTATAGTAATCTTATATTTTCACTTAATAAACTTATAAAATCAATATCATAAAAATCTTAGTCTCAGTCCTTAACCTTAGTCTTAATCTTAACTTAATCAAAAACCTATGAGAAAAATTTGTGTTATTACAGGAACGCGTGCCGAATATGGCTTATTAAGTCGTCTGATGACATTGATAAAAGACTCTCCATCGACACACTTGCAGATTATTGCAACCAATATGCACCTTAGTCCTAAATATGGCAACACCTATCAGGAAATAGAGAAGGACGGATTCGCGATTGATTATAAGATACCAATTATTGATGAAAACGGCTCAAATGATTCATATTCTACTGTTATGGAAATGAGCAGGGCTCTCAGTGGTTTTGCTGATGCATACAGAGTATTGGAGCCAGATATGATTGTCGTTCTTGGAGACCGTTACGAGATTTTGGCGGCAGCTGAAGCTGCAATGATTATGCGGATTCCCATTGCCCATATCCACGGCGGTGAAATAACAGAGGGTGCATACGATGATGCTATTCGTCATAGTATTACCAAGATGAGCCATTTGCATTTTGCTGCTACAGAGGAATATCGTCGGCGTATTATACAGTTAGGCGAGCAACCGGACCGTGTGTTTTACACTGGAGCCTTAGGCGTTGAAAATATCAAGCATTTGCAACTTATGGGTAAGGCGGAGATAGAAAAAGAGATTGGATTTGAAATAGACGGTAATACCATTCTTGTTACCTATCATCCTGTTACACTTGGCAACCGTACAGCAAAAGATGACATAAGAGACTTCTTGGATGCATTGGAGGAACGCAAGGATTTGAAAATTATCTTTACTATGCCCAATAGCGATACAGGTGGACTATTTATTTCAGATGCCATCAATGAATTCGTGGCAGAAAATAATCAAAGGGCAAAGGCTTTTAAGTCGCTAGGTGTAGTAAGATATTTATCGGTGATGAAGCAAGTGGCAGCTGTAGTCGGTAATTCATCCAGCGGTTTGATTGAAGTTCCATCGTTTGGTATTCCTACGCTAAATATTGGGGACCGCCAGAAAGGTCGTATTGTCGCAGAAAGTGTATATAATTGTGCGCCTGACAAAGAGTCGATTCTAAAAGGACTTGATATTGTGCTTTCGAAAGATTTTCGTACATTTGCATCTTCTGTTAAGAATCCGTATGAAAAAGAGAATACGGCGGAAGAGATATTTAAGATTATAAGTACATGCTCGATTGAACAATTGAAGCAGAAACATTTTTACGATATACGATGAAATATTTGACTATTATACCAGCACGAGGAGGAAGCAAAGGCATTCCTCGTAAGAATATCAAGTTGCTGAATGGAAAACCGTTGATATGCTATGCCATTGATTGTGCTCGTGACATCTGTACTGACGATGATATTTGTGTATCTACTGACGATGCAGAGATAATATCTGTGGTGGAACATTATGGTTTAAAAGTGCCTTTTGTTCGTCCTGCGGAACTAGCTACGGATACGGCTGGTACATACGAAGTGCTTCTTCATGCTCTGGAGTTCTATGAAAAGCAAGGTCGTTATTACGATGCGGTAGTGCTTCTGCAAAACACATCACCTTTTCGCAAGTCAGTACAGGTAAAAGAGGCTTTGAGTTTGTATAGTGATGATGTGGATATGGTGGTGTCTGTTAAGGAATGTTCTGCAAATCCATATTACAATGTGTTTGAGGAGGATTCAGAAGGGTTTCTAAATATTTGTAAAGGAGCGGGCAATATATTTCGTCGTCAGGATGCACCGAAAGTGTATGAGTATAATGGGGCAATTTATATAATGAATGCAGAAACTTTGAAGACTACTCATATGCATAAGATGAAAAAGCGTGTAAAATATGTGATGGATGATTTGTCATCGTTTGACCTTGATACAATGTGGGATTGGCAGATGGCGGAAATGATTATAAAACAGGGGAATAAATAATTATAATGCAATTAAAAGATGTCTGTTTTTAAATACATTATCAATAGAAAATCTACAATAAAGGATGCGTTAGTCGCTTTAGATGGTAATACACACGATTGGCAGACACTATTTGTTGTGGATGACGAAGGTCGTATGGTTGGGACGCTTACTGACGGAGATGTGCGTAGGGGTCTCATACAAGGTTTCTCTTTAGATGATTGTATTAGTTCTGTGATGCATCAGAATTTCAAGTTTGTGCGAGAAGGTCATAATGATGCATTGCAACTCAAGGCATTTCGAGAAAGACAGATTTTTTTCATCCCGGTTTTGGATGCCGATAATCATATTGTTCGTGTATGTAATCTAATCAAGTACCGTAATTTTTTGCCAATTGATGCTGTGCTTATGGCAGGTGGCAAAGGAGAGCGTTTGCGTCCATTGACAGAAAAAACGCCAAAGCCATTGTTGCCTGTTGGGGATAAGGCCATTATTGACCACAATATTGACAGGCTTATTTCGTATGGCATAAAGCATATCTCGGTTACTGTAAATTATCTTGGAGAGCAGTTGGAAGAACATTATCGAGAACCGCGTAAGGAAGTCCAAGTGCAAACGGTACGCGAACCTAATTTCCTCGGCACTATCGGAAGCATACATTTTGTTCCTCAGTTTTTCAACGATACGGTGCTGGTAATGAACAGCGACCTTTTCACTAACATCAATTACGAAGACTTTTATTTCCATTTCATAGAGAATGATGCCGATATGAGTGTCGCTGCAGTACCGTATGATGTAGATATTCCATTAGGTGTTTTAAATCTTGACGGTCAGAATGTCATAGGGCTTTCGGAGAAACCACATTTTGGATATTATGCCAATGCTGGTATTTATCTTATTCGTAAATCAGCCTTAGACTTTATTCCAGAAAATAGAATGTTTCATTCGACAGACTTGATAGAAGCATTGATTGCTGTAGGAAGAAAGGTTGTTTGCTTCCCGTTGAATGGAACCTGGATAGATATTGGCACTCCACAGGAATATAAGCGAGCAAATGATATGGTAAAGTTTATGCATTAGTTGGAATATAAATAGATATGAATTATTTTTGTTACAATATAAAAGAACATAATCATATTATGTTTTCCTCGTTTAAAGCGTCAGATAATAGAATCTCCTTTTGGAAGTCTTTATGGGGCAGTTTTAAATGGGTAATATTGAATTTGATAAGGGAACGAAAGAATTTGCGAAAAATATTTAGGCAACCTAATGTAAAGTCAATAATATTTTTGACAATATCATCTAATAATACAAGAACATTGAGTCCTGTATGGGAAAAGTTAGATGCCGATACTTATACTGTGATAGATTTGAAGAACTTTGGAACTTACTTCCCTCGATTGTGGCTTCGATATTGTTCTATATTATATTCATTGCCATTAATATGGACATATATTAGGGCTTCGAAATCGGAGAAGGCAATAATAGAAACATATTACGATTGTTTTTTTACAACGATAGCTTATGTAAAATTATCTGTTAGATTATTGAAGAAAAACAAAGTTAAACTTGTTGTTATGGCAAATGATCATATAGTAAATGCAAGGGGTGTTTTAATGGCATCACGGTCATTAAATATAGCAACGATATATACACAACATTGTTCTGTAACCGAACGCTTCCCACCATTACTGTTTACATATAGTTTTTTGGATGGGGAAGAGTCTTTAATCAAGTATGTTAATGTAGGAGATATGGATTCTAATGTATATCTGTCTGGAAGTCCTAGATTTGATGAGATTGCAAAATACAGGAAAAGGACGACTGTAAAAGTAAATGTTGTAGGAGTTGCCTTTAATTTATTGGATGATGAATCAAGAGTAAAGGATTTATGTCTTTGTTTGAAACAAAAAGGCTTTTCAAAAATAATAGTAAGACCACATCCAAGGCAGAATGTTGATAAAGGATGGTATATTGATAATGATTTTGATTTTTCTGATTCAAAATTAGAAATGCCATATGAGTATATTAATAGGATTGATCTGTTAGTTTCTGGTGAAAGTGGAATACATTTGGATGCAATTCTTATGGGTGTCCCCTCTATATGCTATGATATGACAGGAAATGGTCTGGTTGATTTGTATTATTATGTAAAAAATGGTTTAATGCCTTATGTGAAAAATAAAGAAGAACTAGATAGAATTATCCAGTCATATAGAACTGGGTGTCTGTCAATAAGTAGTAAGGTTGAATTTTATAATGCTTCGTATGGAAAAAGTATTGATGGACATATTGGTGATGTAATATCAGATTTTATTAAGTTCTATATGTGTAATAGCATTGATGCTTTTAATAAAAAATATAATTTCGTAAATAAAAAGATTTATGGTAAGGAAGTGAAATGCATAGAATAATTTTAAGAAAGATATGCAGGAAAACGAATGCTCATATAGTATAATAATTCCCCATAAGAATACTCCGGATTTGCTCCAGAGGTGTCTTGATTCTATTCCTTGTCGCGATGATGTCCAGATAATTGTTGTAGATGACAATAGTGATGCTGATAAGGTTGATTTTGAACATTTCCCAGGTATAGGCGACCAAAGAGTAGATGTTTATTTTACAAAGGAAGGTAAAGGTGCTGGCTATGCAAGGAATGTGGGAATGTGCCATGCTAAAGGGGATTGGCTTATATTTGCTGATGCTGATGATTATTTCTATACCGATAACTTGTCCCAATTGATGGATATGGATATTCCAGAAGAGTTCAATGTGGTTGTGTGGAAAAGTAAGTATGTGTATTTGGACGGAAGATTCGAATGGGTACAGGAAGAAGATATGGGCAGTTCTGATATATTGTGTCGTAAGTATGATACAGTAGAAAAAATGTATTTGAAATATGTTCCACCATGGACAAAGATGGTAAGAAAAAAATTCTGTTGTGATAAAACTATAAACTTTGAAGAGGTACGGTATTCTAATGATGAAATATTCTCGACAATGGTTGGGATAAATATACGATCTTATTTATATGTAAATATATTGGTATATTGTCATGAAAGACGTGATGGCTCGTTAGTTGAAAAAGTAACATTGGATAATTGTTTGTGTCGTTTATATGTATATTTTAGGAAGAATAAAATTTTGAAACAATATGGAACAAAGATAGATTATCATTTAGCTCATATTCGAGTTTATAATATAAGTTATTGTTCGTTCTTGAGGACATTCTTTAAGGAATTAAAAATATTAGGATGGCGATATGCTCTACAAGATTATTTGGAAATATGTAGGTTGTTGGATATTAGTTACATTCCATTCTTTAGGAAAATAAGTGTAAGACGATTGAAACATCATTTTTCGGTAAAAAATAGTATGGAGTAGTATTTTAACTTTTATAAATACAGTGCTGTTATCACAAAATTCTGGTAATTATTGATTTGAATGATTTTATGGTGAATTTGTATTTTAATTAGAGAAATGAAGGTATTATATTATATACATAATTCCTCGTATACGGAAGGCTCTTTGATGTCATTGATTTCAATGGTTGGATATGTTAAAGATAGTGGCGTTGATGTTGTAATTGCCGCAAACAAAGATCTTAATGGAACTTCGATGTTTAATGATTTTTGTTCATCGTATGGCATTGCTGTTTACTATATTCCAGTATATTTGTCTTTTAATAGACTGCCGAAAGGATTTAAAGAAAAATTATTGTATTCACTTTGGGTAATAAGGGCGGTTAGGCTTAAGTTGAAATGTGCGATGGCGCTTAACAAGGTTGTGAAAAAAGAGCGCCCGGATATTATACATACAAATACAGGTGTTTTGCATGAAGGGTTATTCGTTGCAAAAAAACATGCCATTCCTCATGTTTGGCATTTGAGAGAGTATCAAGATCTTGATTTTGGGAGGGGAATTTATCCTACGAAAAGAATTTATGAAAAATTACTTAAACGATCGGCAGCTGTGATTACAATTACGGAAGATATAAAAAGACATTTCAATTTATGCGAAATGCAATCTGCTTATGTTGTATATAATGGCGTTTGTCGTGCAGGGCGTTTGCAGATAAATATGCCTAAGCAAAAATGTTTTTTAATTGCGAGCCGGATATCTAAGGAAAAGGGTATTTCTGAAATAATACATGAGTTTATAAAATTTCACAACAATAATAAGGAATATGACTTGCTGATAGCAGGTGAGATTAATGATTCAAATAGAAGCATTGTTGATAAATTTAAAGATGAAAAATATGTGAAATTTTTGGGGTGGAAAAGTGCAGATGAATTGAAATTATTAATGAGTAATGCTTTGGCACTAATAGTTAATTCTAAGTGTGAAGGCTTTGGAAGGATGACAGCAGAAGCTATTATTAACGGATGTTTAGTTGTTGGTAGAGATAGTGGTGGCACAAAAGAAATATTTGAAAAAACTGGTGGCGGTTGGGCGTATAATGATTATGATGAATTTCAAGAATGTTTACAGAGTTTAGTCAAAATGGATGATATTTCTTATGCCGAAAAGATTCGTAATGCACAGCAGATTGCTAACGATATTTTTTCTGTAGAGAGTAATGGTGCTGGTGTATTGGATGTATATCACAAAATTTTGAAATTATAGTTATTTGCTAAAGTTTACACTTTTATGTTAGCGATAGTAATTCCATATTATAAAAAGACATATTTTCGAGAAACAATGGAATCAATTGCATCTCAAACTTGCAAGGATTTCATATTGTATATTGGAGATGATGCAAGTCCTGAAAATCCACAGGATATAATAGAAGAATATAAGGATAAGATAAAAATAGTTTATCATAGATTTGATGAAAATCTAGGAGGAACGGATTTAGTGGCGCAATGGGAGAGATGTATTAAATTGACCAATGGAGAGGATTGGATTTGGGTGTTCTCTGATGACGATACAATGGATTCTACCTGTGTGGAAGAATTCAAAAAAATACTAGAAAATAATGATGGTGTAAAACTTTTGCGATATAGAAAAGAAACTGTATCGCCTAAAGGGTCTTATATGACATCATATAGTGTTGGAAAGTCGTGCTTCGAAGATTTCTTAAAGGATTGTCTTTTTTTGACTAAGGATAATCCCACAATGCCAGAGTTCATTTTTAGCAGATTGTTATATGAAAAGTTTGGATTCGTGAATTTCCCGTTGGCGTGGGGTTCTGATAGAATCACATACTTGAAATATGCTATGGCAACTGGAGAGATATATAATTTGGAAAGTGTTGTTCATTTTAGGATGAGTGGACAGAATATATCTTCTGATATAGACTCGGAAAGAGTAATAATAAAGAATAAGGCACGTATGATGTCAGTGCCTGTCATAAATGATATTTTTAAAGAAATACCAGAATGGTATCCAGAAGTTAATCTGAAAGAAATGTCCGATGGGTATATAGATCGATTGTCTTTTTGGTTTAAAACATTACCATTAAAAGATAGATTGGTTGCATTCCGAGTTTTGTGGTCTATGTCTATGAGTATTAGAAGTAAGAAAACACTGATAAAATTAATTTTTGGCAAATGAGTAAATTTTTATGGAAAACAAACCTAAAATATCAATAATTATCCCTACCTACAATCGCGAAAAGATTATCGGCCGTACTTTGGATTGCATTGTTGCACAGACATTAACAGACTGGGAGTGCTTTGTGGTTGATGATTTTTCTACTGATAATACAAAGGACTTGATTGATAGTTATGTACAAAATGATTGTCGTTTCCACTATATGGTAAACGAGAGAAATAAAGGTGCGCAGGGAGCGAGGAATACAGGACTGTATCATTCGAATGCAGACTGGGTGTGGTTTATGGATTCTGATGATATTGTACACGATGATTTTCTTGAAAAGATGTGTGGGGCAATAGCAGAAAATGTTGATGTGGTAACTTGTTATACCAATATAATAGATAAGGATAGTTTTTCTGTAAAACGTACATGCCAATGGAATCTGTCTGGAAATGTTCATGAGGATTTATTGTCAATAAAATGCTATGTGTATTCAAACAACTGTATTATTAGAAAGAGTAAAATGCAGGAAATAGGTGGCTTGGATGAAAATTGCCCGGCTCATCAAGAGTTTGATACGCATATAAGATTAAGTAAAGTGGCTAGTTATGTGACGGTTCAAGAAATTCTTATTGAATATTATGTCGGGGGAAATGATACAATATCAGTTAACTATGAAAGGAGCGTTGCAGGACGAATATATTTGTTAAGAAAACACAAGAAAGATTGGCTCAAATATAAGGATGGCGGTATAAAATATTATTCTGATACATGGAACTCAATAACCTGGAGTTATACTAGCAGGTGGAAAAAATTAGGAGCTTATTTAAAGACATTTATTGTTTGTCCACGATTATACCTTGCAAGTAGGGATGTTAGGAACAATAAGAAAAATAGGTTTATATGGAAATAAAGGTTGATAGGATAATACAAATTAAGCATAGTGCAAAGGTTCCAATCAATGAAATTGATAATAATGACGTTGTGGTAAAGCCTGTTTCAACATCTAATATTAATGATGCAAAAGGATTTTGTAGCGAAAGCCAAATTAAAAGTTTTAAGGCATTTCTAGAGAAAGGTTATAAGGGCTATTTCGCGTATGTGGATAATGTCTGTGTGTCCAGAATATGGATATTTACGGATTCAGACAGGGCTTATTTGAATGATAGGGTAATATATAAGTTAAGACAGAATGAATTGTATGAAGGTTGGGGTGAGACTGACAAAAATTACAGGAGACGGGGTATTTATAATGTCTTAAAAAATTATGCTTTAAAGGACAATATTGGATATGATGTGCTGGCAACAATAGACCATGACAATAAAGCATCATTGAATGCAAATGAAAAGTGCGGTTTTCATATCTATAGGAAGTATTTTATGATAACAATTGGAAGACTGAAAGTGTCAATAATCCGTTCTTATGAAGGATTTTTTAGGTTAAAGATAAAATTGGGTTCATATGTTTGATAATGAAGATTATAGGGGATTCGTACAATCGCGTAGAGATTTGCCCATTTTTTTTCAGGACTGGTGGATGGATGCGGTATGTGGAGAAGGGAATTGGCGTGGTTTTGTTGTAAAATCGGGAGATGTAGTAAGGGCAATATGTCCATTGAAAGTCCAGAACAGAAAGTTTGGAAGGATTCATTATATTATGCCGAATTTTACACCTTATAATGGGGTGTATTATAATTATCCATTAAAGCAGAAATATTGTACAAAATTGGCTTTCGAAAAAGATATGGTAAATGAATTGTTGTCGCAAATAGGACCAATTGATTATTATTATCAGAAGTTTGAGCCAGGTTTCACAAATTGGTTGCCCTACTATTGGAATGATTTCAAACAGACAACGACATATACATATAGGATTTGTGATTTACAGGATATGACTGCTATATATAATGACTTCCAGCAGAATATAAGGGGTGATATTAGAAAAGCAGAAAAGAAGGGGGTTGGTATTGTCGACTCGGACGATTTGGAATTGTTCTACAATATTGCAAATAAGACATTTGAGCGTCAGGCAAAGGCGATGAACTATACTTTGAATGATTTGAAACGTATAGATGAAGCTTGCAAAGCAAGGGATTGCCGTAAAATTTTTATGGCGAAAGATGGTGATGGTAATATACATTGTGCGTCATACCTAGTGTGGGACGGGCAAACCATGTATTATCTCATCGGTGGTGGTGATCCGGTCTTGCGTAATAGTGGGGCTACTTCTTTGCTTATATACGAATCAATAAAGTTTGCATCGACCAAGGTGAATTGTTTCGACTTCGAGGGTAGTGTTATAGAACCGATTGAAAGGTTTTTCCGTGGATTCGGAGCGAAGCAATATCCTATAATGTGCATAAGCAAGCGCTCTAATAAGGAAGTGCGTATCCAACGGCTAATAGATATTTTGCAAAAAGTGAAGATATGGTAAATGTTGTAATACAGTGTAACAGGTTTTATGCGCCCGAAAGGGAATATATCTATGATTATTTCTTTAGGGAAAGGTATGGTATTGAATATAGTGTTTGCTACAATGATAATTCAAGAGATGTTGTCGATATAGAGTTGCCAAATGGCAAAAAAATATATGTTGCAGATTTACTGTTTAATGTGCCTGAAGATATATGGTTGAAAAAGGATAGCCTTCCAGTCAACCCATTGCACATAATTAAGAATCCAACGATGTCGAATGTGGTAATGGAAAGTGATGTTGTTGAGTTGTATGGGGAACGCAAGGATGTTTTTCTTACGGAAGAAGGAAAAATAACTGTAGATATATTTGGCTCTGCCTTTTTCTTGTTGACAGGGTATGAGGAATTGGTGCTTGATGATAGAAACCAATTTGGTAATTTCCCGTGTGATTCAACCGTTATTGGAAAGGAAGGTCTTGTGCAACGCCCTTTGGTTGATGAATATGTAGAGTTATTTTGGTTTTGTCTTGTTGCTGCTTGTCCAAATTTGACAAGGAAACAGGAAAATTTCCAGTTCGTGCCTACACATGACATTGATCGAGCATTTATGTTTAACGAGAGTCCCTTTTCGTGGCATGTGAAAAATAGCTTTGGCGACATATTGAAGCGAAGAAGCTTAAAGATGTTCTGGCAACGGAATATGTCATATTTCTTTAATGGCAAAAAAGACCCTGATGATGTGTACGACTGGCTGATGGATTTAAGTGATTCTGTGGGAGTGAAAAGTATTTTTTATTTCAAGAACTCAATGGCTAAAAGTAAGCACGACTGTCCATATAGGATTGATACGAAAGCCGTAACACGAACTCTGATAAATATTGACAAGCGTGGGCACATAATAGGATTTCATCCATCATTCGAAACTTTGCATAATGAGGATATGTTTGCCAATGAGATTAAAGGACTGCGTGATTATTGCAGGAATATTGGTGTTAAGCAGGATGTCTGCGAAATAAGACATCATTATCTTAGGTACTCTAATCCTAAAACTAGTCGCTGGCATGAAAAATATGCTTTTGTTGCAGATGCTACTTTAGGACATAGGGATCATATAGGATTCAGAAGAGGAACTTCTCATGAATACAATGTTTATGACCTTGAAAATAGAAAGACTCTGAATGTAAAGGAGTTTCCGTTAATCGTAATGGAGCAGACTATGAAAGGAGAGTTTGAAGGTACTAAACTTCAGTTTGAGGCAATTAAGAGGATGATAGATATATGCAAATTTTATAATGGTAATTTCGTTCTATTGTGGCATAATGAGACTTTGGCGGATAAGGATGATAAGATTTTTTATGGCAAAATTATCGATTATATTAAGCAGGTAAATTAAAATTTGGAAGGCTGATAAAATGTTGCTTAATTTGCAAAAAAATTGAAATGAAGAACTATAACAACATATTGGTACTTGCTCCGCATACCGATGACGGAGAATTGGGCGTAGGCGGAACAATAAGCCGCCTGATAGAGGAAGGTGCAAATGTTTATTATGCTGCATTTTCTACGGCAGAACAGTCTGTGCCGGAAGGTTTTGAAAAGGATATTTTGAAGACTGAGGTCAGGAATGCAACAGCAAAGCTTGGCATTAAGCCAGAGAATCTTTTCATATATGGATACGAGGTTCGTAAGTTGAACTATTCGCGTCAGCCTATACTCGAGGAAATGGTTCGCCTGAAAAGGGAACTGAAGCCCGATATGGTCTTTATGCCTAGTCCGCACGATATACATCAGGACCATTCGACTATCGCCCAGGAAGGATTGCGCGCATTTAAGACTACGAACATACTCGGCTACGAATTGATATGGAACAATCTGTCGTTTGATACGACTTCGTTTGTACGGCTGGAGAAAAGGCATCTTATATCTAAATACAATGCCTTGCAGGAATACAAGTCGCAGGCAAGGAAGGACTATATGTCGAAGGAATTTGTCTTTTCGCTTGCAAGGACAAGAGGCGTTCAGATTGGTTGCCAGTATGCCGAGGCATTCGAAGTGCTGAGAATGATTTTTTAATGGATTGTAAATGAAAAGGATACTTGTATTACTCGACAATGTCTTTACTAACGACAGGCGCGTGTCGCGTGAGGCTGAAAGCCTTGTCGCTGCGGGGTTCGATGTGAATCTTGTTGCTGTCAAGGGCAAGGATTTGCCGGAAAGGGAAGACATAAATGGCGTTAAGGTTCACAGGATTTTGAACAGGGACATTTATGATATAAAGAAATCATCGTGCTTCAAGAGGTACGCATCGGAAATAGTAAAGTCGTTTGATTTTGATATCATTCACGCCAATGACCAGGCGATGTTGCATCTTGGCAGTTGCATAAAGAAGATTAAGCCTTCGGTAACGCTCGTTTACGATTCTCACGAACTATTTCATTCGTGGCCGTTGAATGCATCCAATTTCAATAGCTTTTCGATTATGCTTAAGTCGTATGTTGTTAGAAAATTGCAAATCAGACGGGAAAAGCGCAACCATAAGTACATCGACCAGATTATTACTGTTAACGATTCACTAGCCAACGATTTGCAAAAGTACATGAAGGCTAAAAAGAAGGTTTGTGTTGTGCGTAACATTCCCGAAAAGAGCGAAAAGATTGAAAAGACCAATATTTTGCGAGAAAAGTTTGGCATTTCACAATCAACAAAAATTCTTGTTTTCATTGGTGGTAACATATATGCTAGAACATTAAATTTAGAGCAAGTTATAGATGAGTTCGCGAATGTGCCGAATAAGGCGTTGGTTTTTATTTGCGGAAAGAACGAGCATGCAGAACCTATCCATAAATATGTCAAGGACAAAAGAGCCTCAAATATATTCTTTCATGGTTTGATTGTACCATCAGATATTCCTGCTTATCTGTCTTCGGCAGATGCCGGACTTGTGCCTACTTGGAACAAGAATGACATGTCGTACTGGTATGCTCTCGACAACAAATTGTTCGAGTATATAAATGCAGGAATTCCTGTGCTGGCTACGCAGCAGCCAGAATATCGGAAAATTGTGGAGAACTATAAGTGTGGCGTGTGCGTTAATCCTGATGAAAAAGATGCATACATTAATGGGTTTGAAGCAATATTGGCAGATTACGCTGTTTTGCTGCAGAATACAAGTGCAGCATCTGGTGTGTTGACTTGGGAGAACGAACAGGGGAAATTAATTGACTTATATAAATCGTTGTGATGTCGAAAGTTTGTGCCATACATCAGCCCAATTTTTTTCCGTGGTTAGGCTATTTTTATAAGATAGCAAAGTCGGATGTGTTTGTGATTCTTGATACCGTGGACATTGAGGTTGGCACTGCCGATGCCATAACCAACAGGACAAGGATAAAGACTTCGTCAGGTGTGCAGTGGATTACGGTGCCAATAAGGAAAGGGGAAAGCAAACTTATTAAGGACATTGCAATAGATAATACAAGGAAGTGGCGAGAGACTATGCTCAAGACAATATATTTCCAGTACAAGAAGTCCAAAAATTTTGAGCAGTTTTATCCTGTGGTGGAAGCAATTGTGAATTATAGTACGGATAGTCTTTCGGAATTTAATGTCAACATAATACGCGAGATGTGTAGGTATATGGGTGTAAGTGCAGAAATTGTGCTTGCTTCCGATATGGAATCTGTATTATCCGACAGAAACCAGCGTCTTATTGATATATGTAAGAAAAATGGTTGCGATACATATCTTTCGGGTAATGGTGGTCGTAAATATCATAATGAACAGTTGTTTGCCGAAAATGGAATAACCGTAAGATATACCGATTTTGTTCATCCCGAATATTCGCAGTTGCATGGCGATTTTGCCAAGGGACTCAGTTGCATTGACTATTGTTTTAATGATGGAGAAAAATTATGGAAGTAGTTGTGTCATACGATAATCCGAGAAATGTGGATGAGTGGAATGCATTGTGTAAGGAATGTGGAAATTTTGTCCAGACGACAATGTATTCAGAGATTTCTGCTTTTTATGAGGGGAAAAATGTATATGTGCAAGTGTTTGATGGAGATGTTTTGGTGGGCGGGGTGCAGTTGAAGTATGGACAAGGAAAAAAACTTCCGATGTTATCAAGGCGATTGGGACAGTTCGGTGAGATTGTTGTTCGTAAAGGGGCTGATGTTTCTATTGTAGTTGATAAAATTAATGCAGCTTTAGGTGATTTGATAGCTAAGTTGAAGCCATGTATATTTTCTGCTAATAACTTTTATGGAAACAAAGAGTTGCTATGTAGTTTAAGGCAATACAAATGCAATGAAATTGAGTATGGTTTGGCATATTTGGATTTGGAAAAGTCGGAAGAAGAACTGTTTAAAAATATAGATAGGAATCATAGACGTAGTATAAAGAAAGCAGAAGATGCGAATCTTGAATTTCTCGTATCCCATAATCCGCAGTATGTTATAGATATGCTTAAGGAATCATACGCATCACAAGATAGAACAGGCCCGAATCCTAAATATGTTGAAACTGCAATAAAGATTGGTGAAAAATATGGTGCATCATTTGTTGGTGTGACCAAGCAGGGCGATGAGGTTTTATCTGCAAATGAAGCTATTCTTTACGGTGATGTATCATATTTGACAATTGGAGGTAACAAGAAGAACAATTGTGGTGCAGGTGCTTTTGAGCATTGGTATGTGATAAAGACATTGAAAGCAATGGGATGTAAAAAGTTTACTTTTGGTCATGTTGCTATAGATAAAAAAATAAGGGATGCTCATTTTACCAATGGAATAACTGATTTTAAGATGAAATTCGGATGCTATGTAGTCGATGCGTGTAAAAAGGAGTACATAGTAAAGCCATTATATAATTGGATTTGGAATATATTATGTAAAATGTTTATAAAGAAGAAATAAACCGTTGGATAATAAAATGTAAATATGAAAAAGTTAGCCATTATCGGAGCAAGTTACTTACAGCAACCTTTGGTTGAGAAAGCCAAGGAAATGGGGCTTTATACGATTTGCTTTGCTTGGGCAGATGGGGCGGTTTGTGCTGATGTAGCGGATAAATTTTATCCAATTTCAATTGTAGAGAAGGATGAGATCCTTGCAATATGCAAAAAAGAACCAATTGATGGAATATGCACTATTGCATCAGATGTGGCAGCACCAACGGTCGCGTATATTGCCGAAAAAATGGGGTTGGTTGGCAATTCATACGAATCCGCTTGCAAAGCTAACAACAAGTACGAGATGCGGAAGATTTTTTCGGAAGCAGGAGTGCCTTGTCCAAAGTTTAAGGTGTTACATACGTTGGAGGATGCTGTAGAAATTAACTTCGGTTTTCCGTTGATAGTAAAGCCTGTCGATAGGTCTGGAAGCCTTGGAGTGGCTAAGGTTAACAGTAGGTCGGAACTTGATGGCGCAGTAGAGAAAGCATTGGAATGTTCATTCTGTAAGCAGGCAATTGTTGAGGAATATGTTGAAGGCCGAGAAATTAGCGTAGAGTTTATTTCGTATAATGGCAAACATTATCCTTTGCAGATTACGGATAAGGTTACAACAGGTTCTCCTCATTTTGTGGAACTTGAACACCATCAGCCGGCAGACCTTTCTCCAGAAATGTATGATAGGATATATACCCTTACGGATAAGGCTCTGACTGCATTGGGAATAACTAATGGGGCCAGTCATTCAGAATATCGAATAACAGAAGAAGGGCGTATTGTTGTTATGGAAATTGGCGGAAGAATGGGTGGTGACTTTATCGGTAGCGATTTGGTGAAACTTTCTACTGGATACGATTTCCTGCAAGGAGTAATTGATGTGGCGTTAGGAAGTTTCACGGAACCGAAATTTACGTATAGGAAATATGCCGGTGTTTATTTTTTGTGCAAGGAAACGGCAAGGCTTTTGTCGATTATGCAAAAAAATGAAATAGAAAAAGATATTGTGAATTTAGAAATTACAAATCCCGATTTGAAGAGCGTAACTTGTAGTGCGGATAGGAGCGGGTATGTTATTTATCAATCAACAAAAAAAGTGATTTTATGACAACTCCTTTATTTTCAATAGTATCTCCAGTTTACAAAGCAGAGTCGATTGTTCCGGAATTAGTTAGGAGAATAAAACAGAGTGTTGGCAAACTTACTGATGATTATGAGATTATTCTTGTGGTGGATGGTTCTCCTGACAAATCGTGGATTGCAGTAAAAAATGAATGCGAAAGAGACAAGAGGGTAAAGGGTTTAAATTTAAGTCGAAATTTTGGACAACATTATGCCATAACCGCAGGTCTGAAATATGCGAAAGGCGAATGGGTTGTTGTTATGGATTGCGATTTGCAAGACGATCCGGATGAAATTCCTATTTTGTATAATAAGGCAATGGAAGGCTATGATATAGTGCAAACGCGGCGTGTAAATAGAAAAGACGGTTTTTTTAAGCAATTGTCTGGCAAAATTTTTCATAGAATCTATAATTGGTTAAGCGGAATACATACGGATAGATTAATTGGTAATATGGGTATATATAATAAGCAAGTAATAGGAGAATTTAACAATATGCTTGAAACTGCCCGTTCGTTTACAACTCTGCTTCAGTACCTTGGATTTAGGAAAACAACTATTGATATGGAGCATTCTGAACGTTTCGAAGGCAAGAGTTCTTATACATTCCGAAAATTATTAAAACTGACCTTTGACGTTATTATATCAGATAGTAATAAGCCTCTTCGCATGGCAGTCGCTTTAGGTTTTATTATGTCTGTTTTATCTCTAGTTCTTGCTTTGTATAATATAATTGCAAAGTTAGTCGGAATTATTGATGTTGCTGGTTATACAACAACGGTATTCTCTATATGGTTCGTTGGTGGAGTTATATTGACTGTACTTGGCGTAATTGGTTTGTATATAGGTAAAATTTTTGACCAAGTTAAAGGTCGTCAGTTGTTTATAATAATGGAAAAAGAAAATATTGAAGATTAATGCCACAAAAGATTGCAATATTAGGCGCTTCTGTCGCTCAAAAAGAATTATATGAGAAATCACGCGAATTGGGATTGTATGTAATAGGATTTTCGTGGATTAATGCATCGGAATGTAGTAGTATGGCAGATAAATTTTATCCAATATCTATTACAGAAACTGACAAGATTGTAGAAGTTTGTAAAGAAGAGGGTGTTGATGGAATTGTTTCTAATTGTTCTGAATTGGCGGCGACTTGTGTTTCGTACATTGCACAGCAACTAGGGTTGGATGGAGTTTCGTACGACAAAATTTGTTTTATCCAAGACAAATATAAAATGAGAGAATTTACTAATCTTGTAGGTGGTTTTTCTCCTGTGGAGTATTGCCTGTATCAAGACGGGAAATCGATTTTGCTGCCTTGTGTTATAAAGCCATGTCGTTCTTCTGCGAAGAAAGGTGTGTCATACGCAGATACAGAAAGTGCGTTCAAAAGTGCACTTGAATATGCTAGGCAATATACAGATGAAGCCATTTTAGTAGAAAAATATGTAGAAGGGCAAGAAATCTCTGTAGAGACGCTATCTGTTAGAGGTCAACATTATATAGTACAGATTACGGACAAAGATTGTATAGGTGCGCCACATTTTATTGAATTAGGCCATCATCAGCCTTCTCAGATGCCTATTGATGTCCAGAATAAGGTAAAAACAATTGTATTGAAACTTTTAAAGGATTTGGATTATACTACTGGCGCGGCTCATATTGAACTAAAAATCAATAATGATAAAATATATTTCATTGAGTTCAATCCAAGAGGAGGAGGAGATTTTATATCCACTAGGTTGACGTATTTGTCCACTAATTATGATTATGTAAAGGCTATTGTTCTTGCATCATTAGGACAATTGTTGTCGCCTATATCAGTTTTGCCAGAGGCGCATTCAGGGGTTTATATGTTGACTGAACAGACTGGCTTTTTGCTTGATATGTTTAAAAATGCCCAAGGGAAAGATTGGGTGGTTGAAGAAAAAATATATACAGATAAATTATCTATGTCAGCAACAAACAACGATAGAAATGGGTATTTGATTTATCGTTCAGACCATAAGGTATTGCCATTTGAATGAAAAAATGTAATAATTAGAATTATTTGCTTGTTGAGGAGAATAATATTTGAAATATAATCTGAATCAAAAAAAGAGATTGTATAATTTGTGGTTATAGAGTGTTGAAATGTTTAAAAATATAATTCCATATCTCTCGCTTGTCGGCATAAACTTGATTTATGCATGTACCGCTATTTTCACAAAGTCAGCATCACAACACCATTTTTTGTCATTGTCCTATATCTTGTGTCTGGTCGGCGCAGTGGGTGTAATGGGAGTTTATGCATTGCTGTGGCAGCAGGTGATTAAGCGTATGCCAATTGCCGAAGCATATATGTTCAAGGGGACATCTTTGATTTTTGTGCTGTTGTTATCTGCATTGATATTTGGTGAGGCAATTACACTGTCGAACATTATCGGGGCGGTAGTCATTATTGTTGGAATTGTAATTTTTGCAAGGTCATGATGTACAAGCTGCTGGTGATATTTTCGGTTTTTATGGCCGCTGGTGCACAGATGCTGCTGAAGAAAGGGGCAAGCATAAGTTTCGACAAATGGATTCGTCAGTACCTTAATGGTTGGGTTATTGGCGGATACTCGATAATGGCGGCATCGTTGGTGTTGAATGTTTTTTGTCTAAGTCGCGGTGTGCTTGTAAAGGAAGTCTCTATAATTGAATCGCTTAGCTATTTGTTTGTGCCATTGATGTCGTGGCTTTTCTTCAAGGAGAAAATGACTTGGCGGAAAGCTGGGGCAGTCGCTATAATAATGGTTGGCGTTTTCATATTTTTCTTGTGAGTATTGGGAAATGTTGTATTTTTGTGCAAAATTTTGAATTGACTATGAATATACCATTCAACTTACCTCACCTTACGGGTAAAGAAGCCCATTATATGTATCAGGCTGTATATGACGGACAATTGTCTGGTAATGGTGAATATACAAAGAAATGTCAGCACTTTTTTGAAGAACACTATGGATTCAAGAAGTGTCTGCTTACAACTAGTTGTACCGATGCGCTTGAAATGTCATCTATCCTATGCGATATAAAGCCTGGCGATGAGGTCATTGTTCCAAGTTATACATTTGTGTCGTCGGCACTGGCATTCGTCAGGGCTGGGGCAAAGATTGTGTTTGCCGACAGTATGGACCGCAATCCAAACATCGATGCCGATAAGATTGAAGCATTGATAACTCCCAAGACAAAAGTCATTGTTCCTGTGCATTATGCTGGCATAGCCTGCGATATGGATAAGATTATGGACATCGCAAATCGGCATAATTTGCTAGTTGTGGAAGATGCCGCACAATCAATAGATTCGTTTTACAAAGGGAAACCGCTTGGCAGTACTGGACATTTGTCGGCATTTTCGTTTCATGAAACCAAGAACATAATTTCTGGCGAGGGCGGAATGTTGGCGATAAATGACGAGCGATTTATCCGTCGTGCCGAAATAATTTGGGAAAAGGGTACAAATCGTGCCGAGTTTTTCCGAGGCGAGGTAAACAAGTACGGATGGGTTGATACAGGCAGTTCGTTCTTGCCTAGCGAGGTGGTTGCTGCTTTCCTATGGGCACAGATTGAAAGCCTCGATGATATTCAGGTGAAGCGCAAGTCGTTGTGGAACAAATATTACGAGCTTTTGAAACCTATTGCCGACAAGGGATGTTTCCGTTTGCCCGACATTCCCGACTATGCAACAAATAATGCTCATATGTTCTATCTCGTATGCAATAGCTTGGAGGAGAGGACGGCACTGATTAATAAACTAAAGGAGAATGATATATTGGCGGTGTTCCACTACTTGAGTCTGCATAGCAGTCCGTATTATCAGGATAAGCACGATGGACGCGACCTGCCAAACTGCGACAGGTATGCCGATTGTTTGGTTCGTTTGCCAATGTACTACGACTTGACTGAAGACGATGTAGAGAGAATCTGCGAGGTGATAAAAGGACAATTTTAATTGATTATGAATTGGATAGCGCTATTAGCGATAATTTTTTCTCTTGTAATATTTTATATTGCTGGTTCGTTCGTGTTATGGTTATTGCGAACTGCACCTAAGACAGATGCTTTTTATGAAACATTTGTGCGTCTGATTGTTGGACTCGTTTCTGTTGTTTCTGTTTATGCCATAGTGAAAACCTGTGGGAATACAATACTATGGGGATTCTTGATTGTCGGCGTTTTGTATCTGCTATATGCGAAGAAAAACAATTTGTTTTTAGGAAAGTATTGTACTGGGAATCTTTTGCTGGATGGCAAAAAGGTCTTGCTGCCAATATCGGTTATGTTTGTGCTTGGTGTCGTATTCTTTTTGTTTCAGGGTGCATTTTTCTATACAACACCGATAAACAATATGCCACATGGTGATTATGCTTTCTATGCTACAGTATCAAGTGTGCTTGACGATTTTGGCGTTGAGATTTCTGATTGGGAAAATGTTGTGATTGGTGGATGTACTACGCCGGCACCATATCATTACTTTGACATTTGGCTACCAGTTATTTTTATTAACATATTGCAAGGAGATACCTACGAGGCATTTGTTGTGGTAACGCAGTCGATATATATGGTAATATTGGCTATGGGAATGATCGCTGTAACACGCAAGGTTATGGGCTATACCGATGTCGCATCCCTTCGCACCCTGAGTGGAGTCGAAGGGTCGAAACTTGGTGGCATTGGTCGCATATTGATACAAATAATATCTGTGCTATCTATATTTTTTGCTGGTTTGCTGTTTGTTAGGATACTTCCGCAGTCGTCCGATTTTATCTTTTCCAATTCCTGCAGTTTGAAGTACTTGTCGGTAAGCATGTTCGTAGTGTGGACTGTGCTTGCTATGCTCGAAAGGAAGAGTGGTTGGTATTTTCCAATGCTGTGCTTGCCGGTGGTAAATATTATAACTGCTCCTGTTTCATTCACAACTGCTGTGCTGCTTTTGGGTATGTCGGCATTAAGGAGAAAAAGCTTGAAACATATAGCCCTGCCTGTAGTTTCGGTATTTGCAGTTGCTGTTTTTATCGTGTTGTTCTATTTCTTGCAGGCTGGGGAATCGGCAAGCGGAGGCTTGTCTCTTTCTACCTTGTTGGATTCTTTTGCAGAAGACAAAACTAAGCCATTCAAGATTATTTTTGGTGCTCTTGCGATATTGTTGAGCGTGTATGCCTATTATTTGTTGCCTGCTGTTGCTTCTTTAATTTCACGTAGGCGCAACGACTATTGGGCTTTGGTAAAAGACAATGCCATTATTTTTGTCGGTATGCTTACGGTTGTATGCGTGGGTGTTGTCGTATGGGGATTGACTCATGTAATGGCGGATTCCATACAATTCTTTATGGTGTCAGTTATTCCGTGGATTAATATTGCGATATGGTTGCTTGTTTTGTTTTCGTTTAAGATTGCAAATAAGGTTGCAGGATATTTGATAATGGTGTTTGTAGTGCTGATGGTAGCATTGAATTTTTATCAGATAGAAAAAGTCCCGTTTTATAGGTACTCGCAGAAATATGTAGATGCTAATTATGTGAAAGAAGTTTCGGCTGCTATTTCGGAAACGGAAGGATTGCATCTTGGTGTATTCATTCAGGATTCGTCGCAGATGGTTAGATACTGGGATTTCAATTGCTTTGGTGTTGGTGCGGAGTTCAAGCATTTTACTTCTGATTTGTATTTGACAGCAGTTTACCCCGAGCCGAATATTGATAAGTTTGCGGAGATTGATAAGCCAAGAATCCAAAGGGCTGTAAAAGGCAATCCGTTTCAAAACTTTATGATTGACTACAAGTCGGCTCATCCGGATTCCAGATACGGTGAAATTGTGCTTGAATTTGTGAAGGCAAACGATTGCAAGTTCGTTTATCTTAGCAGTGGGTGCAAACTGCTTGAACCAGTAGAACCTTATATAGATAAGCGGTTTGTAAACAAGAAGAATGGTGAATGTTTTTTTACATTGAAAGGTATTAATTAGCAATCTGATGTCAGAAGAAGGTTTTGCATTGGCGTTGTCGTCAAAGGATACTGGAATAATAAAGGGTGTTGCGATATGTCTTATGTTGTGGCATCATCTGTTCCCAAATGCTTTGTATTCTGGCGGAAGTTCTGCCGTAGTATTTATGGCTGCGGTGGGCAAGGTCTGTGTATCGTTATTTTTGCTTATGAGCGGTTACGGTTTGGCTTGCCAGTATTCAAAGGTAATAGCAGAAGCAAAGAATCTGAAAGAAAGATTCGGCGCAACAACCAAATTCATTGCTAAAAGGTATGTGAAATTTTATACTGGATATTGGTTAATCTTTTTGGTATTCAGTGCTATAGGTGCAGGGTGGCTTGGCGCGTCATTTGAAAGCAGATATGAAACTGATAATATTCTGTTTCCACTTGTAGTGGATTTCTTTGGTTTTATGGGCTACCATTCGTATAACATAACTTGGTGGTTCAATAGAGTGATTCTTCTGCTATATATTGCATTTCCGATACTTTTTCTTCTAATCCGTAAGATTCCATATATATCATTGGCATTGGTGTTTGGTATTATGCTCGTCCCGATACCAGTAGCCTTTATTAATGAAATGACTATATGGATGTTTCCCTTTTTCATAGGGATGTTTTGGGCGATGAAGGTTCCGCAAGGATATACAATTACGAATAAGCGTAAGTATTTGCTACTATTGCCTATTGTTTTAATTTTGTGTTGCGTGCTTGTGTATTTTAGGCAGAACAGAATTATTCCTTATTTCTCTGGTATTGCCGTTGATGGATTGCTTGCGTTTGTCATTTCAATGCTAGTGATAATGCTTATACGCAATTTACCTGTTGTAAATGTTGTATTTTCATTTCTTGGCAAGCATTCCGCTAATATGTATATGGTACATACATTTTTGTTTTCGTATTGGTTTCCGCAGTTCATATATGCACCTAAATATGCGATTCTAATCTTTTTGCTGTTGCTGTTATGTTCGTTGGCAATAAGTTTGGCGTTGGAATTTATAAAGACAAAGGGTTGTATATATAAGCTGTCTGATTATGTCGTGCGGAAGATAGATGCATTGTAATCAGTTTGTTGTGGTGTTATTTTTTGCTTCGTAGGCATATTTCTCGTTTCAAATTCATGCCTAAAATAGGTAACCTAAAATAGGTTGGATTTTATAGCTGAATCTTCGCCTTCCAATTTTTGGCATATTATTATGTTTTCGTAATTTTGCGCTCGTATGATTTTAGATTTGCCTGTACGGGAAGACATGTCGGTCGAATTTAAGACTTCGTTTTCGGACGAGGTTATTATTGCATTGGTAGCATTTGCGAATGCCAAGGGCGGTTCTGTTTATGTCGGAATAAAGGATGACGGGAAGGTCGTTGGGGTTGACTTGGGAAAGGAAACCATAGCAAAATGGTTGAACGAAATAAAGGTGAAGTCAGAACCGAGTGTTATTCCTGATGCCGATGTTGTAGGGACCGATGGAAAGACGATTGTGGTGTTCCGTGTTCAGGAATACCCAGTAAAACCTGTATCAATGAAAGGCAAGTACTACAGGCGGCAGGCAAACAGTAATCATCTGCTCTCGGCTAGCGAAATTGCTGATTTGAGTCTTCAGTCACGAAACTTGTCGTGGGATTCATACCCAAGAATCGGAACAAGATTCGAAGACTTGTCGGAAGAAAAGATAAAGGATTTTATTGGAAAGGTCAATCAGGGCGAGAGGTTTCGTTTGCCGGAATCACCACGCGAAGCCTTGTCAAAATTAGGAATGATTCAGGATGGTGTGCCAACCAATTCTGCGTATCTGTTGTTTGCCGCCGATGACCCTCACTATAATGTGCATATCGGGCGCTTTAAGACACCGTCGGTGATTATTGACGACAAAATGGTCAGTGGAACTTTGTTTGAGATGGTTGACGAGGCAATGCGCATAATTGTGAGCCATCTTAAGTTTTCGTTCAAATTCAATATTACTGCGACTAACACCAGAAGGACAGAAATTCCCGAATATCCGTTGACAGCAATTAGGGAATTGCTGTTGAATGCAGTTGTTCACCGTAATTATCAGAGTCCGACGGATGTGCAGATAAAGATATTCGACAGCAAGATAGATTTTTTCAACCCAAGTGGACTTTATGGCAATATCACGGAGGAAGACCTTTCCACCGACACATATAAGGCCAGTACTCGCAACAAGCAGATTGCCGAAGCCTTTTATCTTACAAAGGCTATTGAGAAATATGGTAGCGGTTTTGTGCGTATTAGGATGGAACTGTCAGATTATCCATTGTTGAGGTTCTTTTACAAAAACGAAAGTCATGGCTTTTCTGCAGGTTTTGAATATCTTGCGAATGGCAATCAGCAAGAAAACAAGCAGACCAAAGATACAGAAAAATTGGAGAAAACTACGGAGAAAACTACGGAGAAAATACTACGCCTACTAACAGGAAATCCGCGTATGACTAATCGTGAGTTAGCGAGTATATGTGGTTTGACTGAAGATGGAATATATTATAACATAAAGATTCTTAGACAGAATGGTTTGTTGGAACGCATAGGTTCTGACAAAAATGGTTGCTGGAAAGTTAATGAGACAAATCTGCCTGTAAATCCTAGTGCGAATGATAACGATACATTGTCAGATGAATTGTCGGATAAATTGCATGATAAATTGCATGATAAATTGCATGATAAAATAAATGATAAAATAAATGATAAAATAAATGATAAAATAAATGATAAAATAAATGATAAAATAAATGATAAAATAAATGATAAAATAAATGATAAAATAAATGATAAAATAAATGATTTGCACCTTACTGACAATCAAAGGAAAGTATATGAATATTTGAACCAGAAAAGTGAGAGTAATAGCGGCAATATGATTAAGTTGACGATTTCGGTGATTAAGACAGAAACAGGATTGTCTTATCCTACAGTTCAGCGAATCCTAAAAGATTTTGAAAACATGAATATTGTCCGACATATAGGGGCAAAGAAGCGTGGAAGTTGGATATTAATTGACAAACAATGAAGAAACTCTTAATATTAGCATACGATTGTCGTTTTGTTTGAATTTTGTAATTTTGCGAAGTCATTTGTGTTCAAATTAATTGAATAGAGGCAAATTAAAAAAGGAAAATATTATATGCATATAACACTTATAGCAGGGGCGCGGCCTAATTTTATAAAGATAAGCCCGATAATAAACGCAATAAAGAAGAAACAGTTGGATGGCGCAGACATTCGGTATAGCCTTGTGCATACTGGTCAGCATTACGATAAGCTTATGAGCGGCCTTTTTTTTGAGGAACTGAATATTCCGGAACCAGATGTAAATCTTGCAGCAGGGAGTGGAACTCAGGCGGAACAAACCGCATCCATTATGGTCGCCTTTGAGAAGTATCTGATGGAACACCCAACCGATTTGGTGCTTGTCGTAGGCGATGTTACATCGACTATGGCTTGTTCGATTGTCGCAAAGAAAATGGGTGTTAAATTGGCGCATGTCGAGGCTGGAATTCGCTCATTTGATATGTCGATGCCGGAAGAAATAAATAGGATTGTTACAGACAGCCTTGCCGACTATTTTTTCATAACATCCGATTTCGCAAAGGATAACCTGAAGAAAAATGGGGTGCCTGACGAAAAAGTGTTTTTCGTTGGCAATGTCATGATTGACAGCCTTATGGCAAATATGCAAAGGCTTCGTCGTCCAGAAATATTCGAAGACCTTGAACTTGAGAATGGGAAATATATTGTGCTTACCCTGCATCGTCCCAACAATGTTGATGACATTGATACTCTGCTAGCTATGCTTGGAACCATTGATGGAAATGTAAATGGTGTGCCTGTCGTTTTCCCGATTCACCCGCGTACAGAGCAACGCTTGAAAGGTGTTGACTATCATTTTGCAAATATAAGATTCGTGAAACCATTGGGTTATCTCGAATTTATATATACAATAAAGCATTCGATGGCAGTAATAACCGATTCGGGAGGTATTACCGAGGAAACTACAATTATGCACATCCCTTGCATGACCTTGCGCGACAATACCGAAAGGATGGAGACTTGTACTGTCGGAACAAACGAACTTATTGGAACTAATCCTCAGAATCTTGTTCCTGCATTGCGGAAATTGTTTGCTGGCGAGTGGAAGCAAGGTGGTATTCCCAAGATGTGGGACGGAAAAACCGCAGAAAGGATTGTGGATATAATATTTAAAGAATTCAGCCGATAAACTATGAAGATACTGGTAATAACCCAGCATATTTTTCCAATCCAGACGCCTCGTTCTATTCGTAGCACCGAACTAATAAAGGAATTGGCTCGTCGTGGACACGATGTCACAGTTTATGCGGTGCTTGGAAAATATGATTACAGTAGTTTTGAGAAAGAAACAGGCATCAAGGTAAAAGGTATTCCTATCCGTTGGGAAGTATTGCCGACAAGTAGCGATGGACCCTCAAAAAGGAATTTTATCGACAAAGTGATGGGGCGTCTTTTTAGAAGGTTTGAATTCCCGTTGTTTGAGTTTTATTATAGAATTCCCGAGATTGTTGCTCGTGAATCACAATATGATGTGCTTATTTCCATTGCCGCTCCTCATCATATACATTGGGGATGCGCAAATGCAAAAAGAAAATATCCTGAAAAATTTCCTAAGCATTGGATTGCCGACTGTGGTGACCCATATATGAAGAATGGAAAGACAAAGGAACATCTACAGCGATATGCAAAATATGAGAGGCTTTTTTGTGAGGAATGCGATTATATAACGGTGCCTATAGAGAATGCAAAAGAAGCGTATTATCCTGAATACAGAGACAAGATAAGGGTAATCCCGCAGGGCTTTGATTTCGATTTGTCGGCAGTCGGGCAGAAACAGGTTCATAATGATGTTCCAACATTTGCTTTTGCAGGAATGTTTTATCCCGACATTAGAAATCCCAAATTATTCCTTGACTATCTTTGTAGCCTAAATAGAGATTTCCGTTTTTATGTATATACAAGGTTCGATAATCTGCTGGTTGATTACAAGGAAAGATTAAAGGGTAAAATGATTATTAAGAATCCGGTCCCACGTAAAGAATTAATAGATATATTGAGTGGGATGGATTTTCTTGTAAATATAAGTAATGTGGATAGGCCTAATCAATTGCCGAGTAAACTTATCGATTATGCGATTGCAGGACGACCAATATTGGATGTAAATCCATTGAATGTAGATATAAATCAGGTTGACGAGTTTATGTCGGGTAATTATTCTTCAACTTTGAGTATTCCAAATCTTGAAGACTATCATATTAGAACAGTGGTTAATCAGTTCGAATCATTGTTTTTGGATTAAACGTTGTCCTTTAATTTGATGTAAAAATGAGAACGGCATTATTAATCGGGGCTAATTTAAGAGCAATGTTTTTTGTTGCTCGTAAGTTGTGGCAATCCGAATGGGTTGTAGATGTAGTAGATTTTGAACCGATTCCTATCCAAAACTCTAAATACATACGAAAATATTATAAGTTAGAGCAAGATAATAATTTGGATGATTTAGCTGGTAAGATTATTGATGTCGTTAAGGGTATTGGTTTTGATGTCGTTATTCCAATCAATGATGTAGGTGTATTGGTATGTAATACATTTAATGATAAATTTAAAGATTACAGCAAAATCATATTGCCTAATAGTGAGATTGTTGAATATTCTCGGAATAAGTATAAGTTATTTGAACTGAGTATTAAATGCGGATTCTCTAATCCAGAAACAATTTATGTGCAAGATAAAGAAAAACTTGTGGGCATTTTGGAAAATATTCCCAATGGAAGTATTGTCGCAAAATCATGTAGTTCGAAGAAGGTTTGCGATGGAACAATAAAATCATATTCTGTATATAAGACAGATGATAAAAGAGATTTAATTGATAGGTTTTGTGATGAGGCGGAATTTCCAATAATGATTCAGAAATATGTACAAGGAACAGAGATTGGATATAATTTTTATGCAGAAGATGGTATTGTAAAGACTTCCTATTTTGATAGATTCTATCGTGGAAATTTTGGAGAAGAGTGCATGTCGCGTCAATCAATAGATTTCGATAATGAATTAGCTCAGAAATTAAATGCGTTAATAGAAAAAATAGGGTGGGACGGAGTCGGTATGTTTGACTTAATATTGCATAATGATGAAGTTTTCATTTTGGAGTTGAATGGTAGATTCTGGGCATCCGTTGATTTGTCGGAAAAAATAAATTCTGGAATATGGGAGTTGTATTCAAATAAATATCTGAAAACTAATTTAATTGTACCAACAAGGTCAAATGATATTGTAACAATAATTAATGCTATCTCGGTAAATAAAAAAATCATTAGAAATATAATTGGATTTAAAGGTTTGGTGGAGAATCTGCGCTTAATATATGATATATTACGGAGTGTTTTTTCTCGTAACTATTATATACAGGAGTGTTTATGGGGTGATTCAAAGTTTTATAGAAAGTTATTTTTGCATTATTTAAAGAAAGTATTTGTCCATGGCTAATAAGAAAATCTATTCGTATGCCTTTCATCGCGTGTCGGATGAGTATTCTCCAGCATATCCGCCTATGCCAGTAAAAACTTTTGCTAAGGTTGTAAGATTTCTTAGTAGAAAGCATCTTATAATACCGCAGGAAGAATTGTGTGAGAAGACGAATTTTCAATCGCGCAAATCTTTGTGTGTAATTACATTTGATGATGCTTATTATGATTTTGCTGAATGCGCATTGCCAATTCTTGAAAAGAATAATCTGCCTGTGGCTTTGCATATAATATCCGATGTGGCTGATACGGGTAAAATATTCTGGACGCAACGACTTAATAAGGTTATAGAAGGCTATTATGCAGAAAAGAAAATATTGAAGTTGCCAGATAATCAAAGTGAATGTGTTGCTCAATATGTAATGAATTGTGATGCCGATGTTGAAAGGACAGCTCTAAATGTGTATTTGAATCTGCTTAAGAATCCTAACAGGGATGCAATTATTAGTGATTTGGAAAGAGGGCTAGGTAGGGGAGTGAAGCAGACGCGAATGTTAAGGTGGGATGAGATTGCTCAACTTGATAGCAATTTAGTATCAATAGGTTCGCACACCAAGACGCATAGGAATTTGATGACATTGTCTGATGAAGATATAAAGACTGAACTTGCAGAATCATACAATTGCATATATAGAAATCTAGGGAAATATCCCTATTCGATAGCATATCCCAATGGTCAGTATAATGACAAAATAAATGAAATGGCACTCGCTTCTGGGTACAATGTCTTATATACCTGTGATGCAAAACCTGTCACCGAAAATAATAGTTGTATTTATCATAGATACAATCTTTATAATAGGGAATTTTGGAAGAATAGGTTGAAAATTGATATGTTCAGATTCAGAGGTTAGGTATTGCCACTCAATAAACACCTCCAATTATTCCCGTCGCGAAGGTGCACATCAGTTGGCGGAGATAGTGTATTCTCTGTCTTTATAAAAGGTGGCTTTATGAGGTGGTATGTGAAATCTTACGCCCAAATATGAATCTTTCCTGTCGAAAAAATAGTAGAGGAATGAAAAAAGTATTATCTTTGCACCCGCTATATTGGATGGCCTGATAGTTCAATGGATAGAATGGCGGTTTCCTAAACCGTAGATTCGGGTTCGATTCCCGGTCGGGCTACGAAAACTCACTGAAACCCAGTGAGTTTTTTCGGGACAGCCGATATATCGGGTGGAGTTAAACGATAAGAATATCTTATCAAACGTGACAGAAAATCATTGCCTGCATGTTTTTATAACATTCCGCTCCAGCCGCGGGGGCTTTTACTTTTTTGTTGGCAAAAAAGTAAAC
>Ga0310786_10000405_pt1 | contig 70096 bp, 58 predicted proteins | sample AusTroGonzalo_MG_FD_203881 | JGI IMG/M metagenome (GOLD analysis project Ga0310786, IMG submission 203881) | Bovine rumen microbial communities from tropical cattle in Woodstock, Queensland, Australia - Gonzalo_03 (v2) (version 2) | ecosystem: Host-associated > Mammals > Digestive system >... | reverse complement strand
GAGGTCTTCGCGGATAGTGTGCTCCAGCAGACCGACATCAATCATACCTTCGACCTTCGTGTAGCCGATCTTGTCCATGAACTCGCGGATGGACGAAGCGGTGTAGCCGCGGCGACGCAGACCGCAGACGGTCGGCATGCGCGGATCGTCCCAGCCTGCCACGAGGCCTTCCTTGACGAGTTGGAGCATCTTGCGCTTGGACATAACCGTGTAGGTGATGTTCAGACGGTTGAATTCGTATTGATGCGGACGGTAGTCCGGTCCGTAGGGCGAAAGCCCTGCGAAGTTCTCACCGGCGAACTGGTCGATGAAGTAGTCATACAGCGGGCGGTGAACGACGAACTCCAGCGTACATATCGAATGCGTCACACCCTCAAAGTAGTCGGACTGACCGTGCGCAAAGTCGTACATCGGATAGACGTTCCACTTGCGTCCTGTGCGGTGGTGCGGGTGCGAGGTGATGATGCGGTACATGATTGGATCACGGAAATGCATGTTCGGGTTAGCCATGTCAATCTTCGCGCGCAACACCATCTTACCTTCTTCTATCTCGCCGTTCTGCATGGCTTGGAAGAGACGCAGGTTCTCCTCAACCGGACGGTCGCGGTAAGGCGATGCCACACCGGCTTCGGTCGGAGTACCTTTCTGCTCGGCAATCTGTTCGGCTGTCTGCTCATCGACATAGGCCTTGCCCTCACGGATGAAGCGGATGGCAAGGTCGTAGAGCTGGTCGAAGTAATCCGAGGCGTAGTAGATCTGTCCCCACTTGAATCCCAACCAGCGGATATCGCGCTCGATGGAGTCCACGTATTCGGTGTCCTCCTTGGCAGGGTTGGTATCGTCAAAACGAAGGTTGCACACGCCGTTGTAGCGCTCTGCTATACCGAAATCCATGCAGATAGCCTTGACGTGACCGATATGCAGGTAGCCGTTGGGCTCGGGCGGGAAACGGGTCTGAATACGTCCGTCGTTCTTACCCTCTGCTAAATCGTTCTCAACGATCTGTTCAATAAAATTCAAGCTGCGTTCTTCCATATTATTGTTTGTTTAATTTCTAAAACCTCGTTAAAACCTTGTTAAAACCTCGTTAAAACCTCGTTCAAACCTCGTTTCAGACGTACGTTTTATCACATAGTACCGCGAATCACTCCGCGCGGCGAGGTAGTGATGAAGTCGATGATAGCATCGCGTTCCGGAGATTGCGGCAGGGTGTCGTTGATCTGCTGCAAAGCCTGCGAGACGTTCAGTCCGGACATGTAGATCAGCCGGTAGGTGTCTTGGATGGCAGTTATCTGCTCGCGCGAGAAACCGCGACGGTTCAGTCCGACGCTGTTGATGCCGCAGAACGACACCGGTTCGCGTGCTGCAATCACGAAGGGCGGGATATCTTTGTTGACCTTGGTACCGCCCTGGGTCATCGAGTGTGCGCCGACATGCGTGAACTGATGCACCAGCGAGCCGCCACCGAGGATAGCGTAGTCATCTACTACTACCTCGCCGGCCAACTGTGTGGCGTTGGACATGATGATATGATCGTGCAACAGGCAGTCGTGCGCCACGTGCGAATAAGCCATGATAAGACAGTAGTTACCTACTACGGTTTTGCCCTTCGATTCCGTACCGCGATGTACAGTAGCGCACTCACGGATAACGGTGTTGTTGCCGATGATAGCCAGGGTGTCTTCACCGTGGAACTTCAGGTCTTGCGGGATAGCGCCGACCACTGCTGACGGAAAGATCTTGCAGTCGTCACCGATACGCGCGCCGCTCATCACAGACGCGTTAGCCATCACTACAGTACGCTCGCCAATAACAACGTTGGCTTCAATATATGCAAACGGACCGATCTCTGCCGATTCGGCAATCACTGCCGAGGGGTGAACATAGGCTAAAGGACTAATCATATAAATACAAATTTTTAAATTAAGAATTATTCTTGTTTTGGGTAGATTTTGTTACGGAGTTGGCGTGCGCACGAGGTGTTGAATGTGTGCCCGGGCTTCTCGGCATATATACGCCCCTGAATCCGGCATCCTACCAGCGACAAGTCGCCTATGATGTCCTGCAACTTGTGACGTGCCGGTTCATTGTGGTAGTGAATAGGTGACAGGTAACCGAGTTTCGTGGCATCGAGGTGCGGCTGTCCGAGTTTGTCGGTCAGGTAGTCCAAGCCTTCCTGCGACATCGGTGTCTCATAGATCACCAGCGCGTTCTTCAAGTCGCCGCCTTTGATGAGTCCCATGCGCAGCAGAGGCTCGATCTCGCGCACGAAGCAGAACGTACGTGCCGAGGCTATCTCGCGTGAATAGTCAGTGAGTTCGCGCAGCTCGGCGCGTTGGCGCTTGAGAATATGCGATGGGTAGCACACCTGTACTTCTACTTGATAATGATCGCTCGGCATGAGTAGCAGACGGTTGCCGTGCTCGGAGATATACTCTATCGGTTCGCGCACGACATATACCTCCGCCTCGGCTTCCTGTTCCACAATGCCGGCCTTCTGTATTGCCTTGACGAAAGGCAGTGCACTGCCGTCCAAGATAGGCAGTTCGGGACCGTCAACACTGATCAGACAGTTGTCGATTCCCAAGGCATAAAGGGCAGACAAGGCGTGCTCCACTGTGGATATACGCCAGCTACCGTGCTCCAGCACCGTGCCGCGCTCGGTAGCCGATACATAGTCGGCGTACGCATGGTGCGTGGGCTGGTCGGGCAGGTCGGTACGACGCAGACGTATACCGTAGTTCTCTGCGGCGGGAGTGAACGTGGCGTGGATATATACGCCGGTGTGTAATCCTTTGCCCTCAAAGGTAAAGGGCTGTGCTATTGTATGTTGTTTCATTTTTCGCGAGTGAGTTGGTTGATCTGCCGTTGTATCTCCGGCAGGTTCTTGAATACGATGGACGACTTGCGCCAGTTCATGGCATCGATAGCCGGCGAACCCTGGTACTGTCCAGCCTGACGGATTGAACTTGCTACGCCTGTCTTGGCACCGCATACCACATTGTCCGCCAGTGTTATACGATTGGCTACGCCTACCTGTCCGGCCAGGATACAGTGATTGCCAATCGTTGACGAACCGGCTATACCTACCTGTGCGCAGAGGAACGACGAGTCACCTACCTGCACGTTGTGAGCCACCTGTACGAGGTTGTCGATCTTCGCGTTCTTCTTCACGCGCGTCTCGCCCATCATCGCGCGGTCGATGGTCGTGTTGGCTCCAATCTCCACGTCATCCTCGATCGTTACCGAACCGATCTGCGGGATCTTGTGGTTCACGCCTTCGGCGTCCGGCTCAAAGCCGAATCCGTCAGCGCCAATCACGCAGCCGGAGTGGATGATGCAGTCCTTGCCCACCGTGCAGTGGTCGTAGATCTTCACGCCGGAGTAGATAACCGTGTTATCCCCTATGCGCGTGTAATCGCCGATATACGCTTGCGGATAGATCTGCACGCCTTGGCCTATCTGTACGCCCTTGCCTATGTACGCGAATGCACCGACATACACGTCGTCGGGCAAGTTCACGCCTTCGGCAATGAACGATGGCTGCTCGATGCCTTTCTTGCGCGGACGCAGGAACTCCGCTACGCCTTGCAGCAGTGAGCCTATTGCCTGACGGGCATTCGGTACGAGGATGAGCGTCGCCTTGGTGGACAACGAGGCATCGTACAGATCGCGGGTGAGAAGTACGACCGATGCTTCGGTAGTTGCCAGAGCAGGCAGGAAACGCTGGTCGGTGACGTACGACAAGGTGTTCGGACGGCCTTGCTCTATCGGGCTGACATCGTTGATGACTACATCGGCTTGCCCGATGATCTCGCCCGATACGAAGGCAGCTATTTGTTGTGCGGTAAATTGCATAATCTTCAAATGTTATAATAGAACAGATATAACTTCTGCGGTTTATAAGTCAGCGTTTGCAGATTCAGCATATCCGACGCCTCGGCGATGTTACGCACCGTACCGTCGTTGTAAAGGATGTCTATGCTGTCATCTTTCTCGCTGTAGGTGTTCGAGGTCGATATGTGCTCCGAGAAAAAGTACTCCGCCTCGCTAAGAGATATGCCGAAGCGCTCGGCATATCGCGCCTTGAGTTCGTTGCGCTCTGCTGCGGTAAGCGGCTGCTGCAACAGTCTGCCCTTGAACAGCCGGCGGTTGACGAACGCTTCTGCCAGCAGACGAAGCGTGGTGTCAGGATGCGTCTGCCAGGCTTTGATGGCAGACAGGATATCCGAGTCGTCCAACAGTGCGTACTGGTTCAGCGCATAACTGTCATGCACGAACATCTCGCCTGTGATATGTTGGTACAGGAAGTAATGCAGTGCCGGTGGACAGAACAGCTGCTCGCCGCTTGTCGCCAACTGCTTGGCGCGCTCCAGGATCTTGATGAGTAGTTGCTCGGCTGCAACACTGGTTTTGTGCAGATAGACCTGCCAGTACATCAGTCGTCGTGCTATGAGGAACTTCTCCACCGAATAGATGCCTTTCGCCTCAATCACCAGGTGGTCATCCACTACGTTCAGCATCTTGATCAGTCGCGCCGAAGCCACACTGCCTTCGGTCACGCCCGTGAAGAACGAGTCGCGGCAGAGGTAGTCCATCCTGTCCATATCGAACTGCGAGGAGATCAACTGGTGGAGGAAGTGTTTGGGATATTGGTTGCGGAAGATTGCAATCGCAGTATTCAGCGCACCGTTCATTTCGCGGTTGATCTGCTCCATCATCATCAGCGAAACCTCTTCGTGGGTGATGCCTTCAATGAGTGAGTGCTCCATCACGTGCGAGAACGGTGCATGACCGAGATCGTGCAGCAGGATGGCAACCATCGCGCCATCGGCTTCTTCCTGCGTGATCTCTATGCCTTTCTGGCGCAGAGAAGCGATAGCTTCACTCATCAGGTGCATCGCGCCGATGGAGTGCAGGAAGCGGCTGTGCTGCGCCCCCGGATAAACGACATACGACAACCCAAGCTGTCGTATGCGGTTCAAGCGCTGCACATAAGGATGCTGCAACACGTCATATATGAACTCGTTCGGTATAGAGATAAAACCGAATACCGGATCGTTAATAATCTTCCTCTTGTTCGCCATAGACCTTATCCCAAATAAGTACGCAATACTTTGCTGCGCGAGTTTTGAGCGAGGTTATGAAGTGCTTTTTCCTTGATTTGGCGCACACGCTCACGCGTGAGGCCTTCCTCCACGCCAATCTCTTCCAGCGTCTTCTCTTGTACGCCTTCGCCTACGCCGAAGAACTTACGGATGATACGCTGTTCACGGTCGCTGAGCGTCGCTAACGCGCGGTTGATCTCCTGCGTAAGCGATTCGCTGATCAGACCTCTGTCGGCACGGGGCGAGTCTTGATTCTCCATCACGTCAATCAGGCTGTTGTCCTCGCCGTCAACGAACGGAGCATCCATACTCACATGCCGTCCCTGCATACGCAGCACCTCGGCAATCTTGTCAATAGGCATCTCCAACTCCTCCGCCAACTCCTCGGCTGACGGACGGCGCTCAAACTCCTGCTCAAAACGGGAGTAGGCTTTCTGAATCTTGTTGAGCGAACCCACTTGGTTTAGCGGCAGACGAACAATACGTGCCTGCTCGGCCAGTGCCTGCAGGATCGACTGGCGAATCCACCAAACGGCGTAAGAGATGAACTTGAATCCACGTGTCTCGTCGAACTTCTCGGCTGCTTTGATCAGTCCGAGGTTTCCTTCGTTGATAAGGTCAGGCAGGCTCAGGCCTTGGTTCTGATATTGCTTTGCCACCGAAACGACGAAGCGCAGGTTGGCATTCACCAGTCGTTCCCTTGCTGCCATGTCGCCGTTGCGGATCTTTCCCGCCAGTTCGACTTCCTCTTCTACGGAGATCAGGTCTTCACGACCAATCTCCTGCAGGAACTTGTCAAGCGACTGCTCGGCACGGTTGGTGATGGATTTGGTAATTTTTAATTGACGCATATATCTTTTATACAATATTCCTTGTAATCCCGAAAAAGAACGTGTCAGCGTTGTTTTTCGGAGAGCGGAGGCAATCATGCGCTTTATGCCGCATCGCGGCATCCGTTAGCATGATTTGCCGAACGCGAGTGATTCGGCCGGGATTCGAACCCGGGACCCACAGCTTAGAAGGCTGTTGCTCTATCCAACTGAGCTACCGAACCCCTGATTTACAGCAGTGTCTCTACGAGCGGCTGTAATCTCGGCTTCGGGGTGTAACCTACACTCCGGTTCACCAACTCACCGTTCTTGAAGAACAGAATAGTCGGGATGTTCATGATGCCGAACTGTTCGCATGTACCGGCATTCTCATCCACATTCAGCTTGCCGATAATCACTTTGCCGTCATACTCGGCTGCCAACTCGTCAATCACCGGGTGCATCATCTTGCACGGACCGCACCACGGCGCCCAACAGTCAACTACCATCGGTTTGCCTTCTGACAGCAAACTCTTCAAATTAGCATCAGTAATTTCTTGTACCATATCTTTATCTCCTATATTTATTCTGTCATGTATGCCGACCACACCAAATCATAAAATTCGGATATGCCGCCTTAAAAACACTAACAAAAATCGTGCCTAACACCGTTTTGGCAGTCTTGTGACAGCCAACAACTGACATTTCGCTAACTCGTCATGTCAAACTGCGCTCTAACGATGCATGGCTGATACGCGACTCAGGCTTGCAACGGCTCTGTTTTTTCGCAAATTATGCGTGTAATGGAGATGCATAAATGACTATTTTTGATAAAAAATGAAAAAAAATACAAAAAAAGTGCATTTTTTTTGAAAAATATTTGCATATATAAAATAAAAGTTGTATCTTTGCACTCGAAAACAAATAAAATTTTCATAGTTAAGGTTTAGGTTTAATGGCAACAGGAGGCTGGGAAGTTTCCTGTTGTTTTTAAAACCAAAAGAAAAATCCTTCGCTGTGAAGACTTTTTTGTTTATCATTTTGTGAGCAAAACAACGACGATGCAAGCCAATTGCATCGCTTTAATATTGTGAATTATGGCAAAAAAGAAGGTGAAAAAACAGGCTCCGGCACGTAGTGCCCAACACGTGGTCACCAACACGCAGTCACCAATATGCAGTGATCAACACGAAGTGGCTGAGTTGTTTGACCTATCCGACCCCGACGAGTTCCGCCGTGCTTTTATTGCCTCTGAAGTACTGAATAGAAAATACTAAACAATATGGCAACAACTTACATGACTGCAGATGGTCTGCAAAAACTAAAAGAAGAGCTGTCGTTCCTCGAGAGCGTTGAGCGCCCTCGTGTGATTGCGGCGATCGCTGAGGCACGCGACAAAGGCGACCTGAGTGAGAACGCCGAGTACGATGCAGCAAAAGAAGAACAAGGACATCTCGAGACCCGCATCGCTATTCTCAAAAGCAAGATCGTTGACGCGCGCATCATCGACGAGACGTCCATCAACACCGATGAGGTTCAGATCCTCACGCGCGTACGTGTACGTAATAAAAGGAATAACGCGGAGAAGATCTATCAGATCGTGACCGAAGGCGAGGCAAACATCGCTGAGGGTAAGATCGCTTCCACCACACCTATCGCCAAAGGCTTGCTCGGCAAGAAAGTCGGTGAGGTGGCACAGGTCAGCGTTCCCGCGGGAACACTCGAACTCGAAATCCTCGAAATCTCCTTGTAGTTATGACAATCTTCACACGCATAATCAACGGCGAGATTCCGAGTTACAAGGTGGCAGAGAACGAACATTGCTACGCGTTCCTTGACATCAACCCGCTCGTCAAGGGGCACACCTTGGTTATTCCCAAGCTCCCCGATCCCGAAGCCGATTATATCTTCGACCTTGACGACGAAACCTATCAGCAGCTCACGCTCTTCGCCAAGAAGGTAGCTGCCGGTATCAAGCAAGCCACGGGCTGCAAACGCGTCGGCGTGGCTGTGCTCGGTATGGAAGTGAACCACGTGCATATACACCTCGTTCCCATGAACTCGGAGAAAGATATGCTGTTCACCAACCCCAAACTCCAACTCCCTGCCGATGAGATGGCGCAGATCGCCAACTCCATCGCACAGGCCATTGACCCTGTGTGAAAATCGTAAATGGTAAATGATTAAATTGTAAATAACTATGGCTCTTTTCTCCTTTACGCAAGAGATTGCAATAGACCTTGGCACCGCCAACACCCTCATCATGTATGAGGATCAGATTGTCGTTAACGAACCCAGTGTGGTAGCCATCTCCGTGGCGGACAACAAGTGTCTCGCCGTAGGCCGCAAAGCCCAGCAGATGATCGGTCGCGGTAGCCAGCAGATCCGCACCGTACGTCCCCTCAAGGAAGGCGTCATCGCTGACTTCCAGGCCTGCGAGATGATGATCCGCGGACTCATCAAGATGATCCCGCAAAAGAACAAACTCTTCACTCCAGCCATCCGTATGGTCGTCGGTATTCCTTCGGGTTGTACCGAAGTGGAGATCCGTGCCGTGCGCGACAGTTGCGAACATGCCGGCGGACGTGAGATCTACATGCTCTACGAACCGATGGCTGCGGCTATCGGCATCGGCGTCGATGTCGAAGCGCCGAAAGGCTGTATGGTCGTTGACATAGGCGGTGGTACAACCGAGATCGCTGTTATCTCCCTTGGTGGCATCGTTGCAAACAAATCTATCAAAACTGCCGGTGACGACTTCAACCGCGACATCATCGACTTCATGAGCCGGATGCACAATATGCGCATCGACGAACCGACGGCTGAGCGTATCAAGATCGCCGTAGGCGCTGCGCTCCCCGAACTCGAAGACGCACCGGAAGACTACCTTGTAACAGGCCCGAACAAAGTCACCGCGCTGCCGATGAAGGTGCTTGTCAGCTACCAGGAGATCGCTCACTGCCTCGAGAAATCCGTGGCACGTATCGAGCAGGCTGTGCTTGCAGCTCTCGAATCCACGCCGTCGGAGCTCTACGCCGACATCGTCGAGCGCGGTATCTACCTCGCCGGTGGTGGTGCGATGTTGCATGGTCTGGCTAAACGTCTGCAGGACAAGATCACGATCCCGTTCCACGTAGCCGAAGACCCGCTTCTCTCTGTAGCACGTGGCGCTGGCATCGCCCTCAAGAACTACGACCGCTTCGGCTTCCTGATCCGATAGCCCGTTAACCGTTAACCATTAACCGTTAACCGTTACAAATGCGCAACCTGCTGCAACTGATACTACGCTACAGCAACTTCTTGCTCCTCTTGGGGCTTGAAGTTGTTGCTTTTGTTTTCGTATTGCGCGGAAACAAGTATCAGCAGGTCGCAGCAGCTGGCGCGGCGAACGTCGTGACAGCCAGCATCCAACTCATGAGCGACAACATCGCCTCGTACTTCCGTCTGCGTGCCGACAATGCCCAACTCCTCGAGGAGAATGCCCGACTCAACGCCGAGATTCTCGAGCTTCTTAACGGCCAAACACGGCAACGAGACGTAAACGACACGATAATGACACGGCAACGAGAGCCGCTTTCATCGGAAGAAACTCCCTATATCCGTGCAGACTTGGACTACTCATTTATTCCCGCGCGCGTCATAGCGTTCTCTGACGACCGCCACCATAACTACCTCACGCTCAACAAAGGTGCGCGTGACGGCGTGACGCCCGATATGGGTGTCATCGGCAAGGATGGTATCGTCGGTGTCGTGCAATCTGTCAGCACGCACTTCTCTGTCGTCGCCCCTGTCATCCATGAGGGGATCTTTATCTCCGCAATGATTCGTAAGAACGACTATATGGCTACGCTCCATTGGCATGCACCGAACACCCGTCGTGCGGCGCTGGAGGATGTCGCGCGGCACGTTGATGTCCAACTGGGCGACACCATCGTTACCAGCGGCATGAGTGCTATCTTCCCTGCTGACGTGCCGGTAGGTATAGTCTCTGACGTCTCGCTCGGCGAAGGTGACTCCTACTATGATATCGATGTCGCCCTTGCCACGGATTTCAACAGCCTTCGCACTGTCCATATCCTCAATTACACCCACCGCGCTGAATTGGATTCAATACAATAAATCTGACTGCTGATTACTGATTGCTGACGGCTTACAAATGAACTGGCTCAAATACATAGGAATCTTCGTCATGCTCCTGTTCTTGCAGGTGTTTCTGCTCGATAACCTCCATTGGCTCGGGCTGGTGCATCCGTTCATCTATCTGTGGGCAATACTGATGCTGCCTATCGAACTCCCGCGTTGGTTGCAGATGTTCATCGGTGCGGCAATCGGTATGGTGATGGATCTGTTCACCCACGCCCCGGGTATCCACATGGCAGGCTGCGTCATGGCGGCGTATCTGCGTCCGCTGATGGTGGCGGGGTACGTTCAGGACATCGACCGAATGAAGGGAGCCATCACCATCACCGCCATCGGTATGGGCAATTACCTCCGTCTGTTGGCTGTGCTCGTCGTGGTTCACCACACTATCGTCTTCATGCTCGAGGCGTTCACCTTCAGTCACTTCGGATTCACTTTGCTCCAGATCATACTGAGCAGCCTGTTCAGTTACGCTCTCATCCTGATGTTCGAGTACCTGCGCAAGAATACCTAAATGTCCAAATAGTAAATGGCTAAATGGTAAATGACTAATGATCCTTACACCAGACGACCTTTCATCATTGCCGGCTCGGTAGTGCTGGTAGTGCTGATTTTCATTATCCGGTTGTTCTGGTTACAGGTCATTGACCAGTCGCAGAAAGCCAAAGCCGACTCCAACGCCCTGCTCCGGCAGGTCATCTATCCCTCACGCGGATTGATCTACGACCGCAACGGCGAACTGCTCGTCTTCAACCAGCCTATCTACGAAGTCACGCTTATCATGCAAGAGATGCGTCACGGTTTTGATACCGTAGCTTTCTGCCAATGTCTCGGAATTGACAGCCTGGAGTTTGCTGAGCGCATAGCTGCCATCCGGGACACGCGGCGTAACCGTGGATTCTCCACCTACACGCCGCAGGTCTTCATGTCGCAACTCTCCAAACAGGAGGTAGCCTCGCTGCGGGAAACCTCGTACAAGTTCTCCGGCGCAGGCATCCGCAAGCGTACGCTCCGCGGTTACTCCTATCCCTACGCAGCCCATATCCTCGGCTCGGTAGGCGAGGTCTCACAATCCGATATCAACCGTGACGACTACTACCAAGCCGGTGACTATGCCGGCCGTGACGGGCTCGAGCGCACCTACGAGAAACGGCTGCGCGGAACGAAAGGGGTCGAGGTTATCATGCGTGACTCCCGCGGACGTATTCAAGGCTCTTTCCATGATGGCGCGGAAGATGTCGAAGCCATCACCGGCACCGATCTGCATCTCTCCCTCGACATTCAGCTACAGGCTCTTGCCGAACAGATGTTACAAGGCAAGGTCGGCAGCGCTGTGGCTATCGAACCCGCCACAGGCGAGATTCTGGCGCTTGCATCCTCGCCTACCTGGAATCCCGAGATCCTCGTCGGCAAGCAGCGTTCCGCACAATATAACCGTCTCTTGAAAGATCCGAGCAAACCTCTTCTGAACCGCGCCACACAGGCTATGTATCCTCCCGGTTCGACGTTCAAGACCATTCAGGCTGTGGTCTGCCTGCAAGAGGGCGGTATCAATCCCTATAGTAAGTTCCCCTGCAGCGGCCCGCGCTCTACGCCTATCAAATGTACGCACAACCATGGCTCGCCCGTTGACCTGCTCGGTGCTATCGAGCAGAGTTGCAACCCGTACTTCTGGTGCGCGTTCCACGACATGCTTCAGCGCGACGGCTTTGGTGACGACAATGCAATCTTCCGTGCGCGCTATAACCTCTGGCGCGACGATGTGATGAAGTTCGGACTCGGTAGCCGGTTCACAAACACCGACATCGGCGAGCAGTCGCCGGGCAAGATTCCACTCGAACGGGAGTACAACCGCATCTATGGCGAGAAAGGTTGGAAAGCCATCACCATCCGTTCACTCAGTATCGGCCAGGGTGAGGTGCTTGTCACGCCTCTGCAGCTTGCCAACCAAGCTGCCACACTCGCCAACCGAGGTTATTACATTACCCCGCATCTCAATACCGAACTGACCTCCAGTCCCGATCTGCGTCACGAGACAGGTATGGACTCTGCGTGGTTCTCACTCACCGCACAAGGTATGCACCGGGTGATGACCAACGGTACGGGACGCTGGTATAATATAGACACCCTGCAGATGTGCGGCAAGACCGGTACCGTGCAGAATCCCCACGGCAAAGACCACGCAATCTTCATCGGATTCGCTCCGATGGACAACCCGCAGATTGCCGTTGCCGTGGTCGTGGAGAACGCCGGTTTCGGTGCCACATGGGCAGCTCCTATAGCCACGCTTATGATGGAGCAGTACCTCACCGACACGATCACCCGCAAGCATATCTACAACAAAATGGTTAACTCTGTTTTAGAGCATCCTTCCGCAACTAATGACTCGCAACAATAGTATCATATCAGGTCTTGACTGGTGGACAATCGCCATCTTCTTGGTGATTGCCCTGTTCGGATGGCTGAACATCTACGCCGCAGGTTACACCTTCGACCAGACTTCGATGTTTGACCTGAGCAACCGTGCCGGCAAGCAGTTCCTCTGGATCGGCATCGCCTGCGTGCTTGGTATAGCCGTGCTGTTCATCGAAGGCCGCACCTACGAGGTCACCGCTTACCTGATCTACGCCTTCTGGCTGCTCGTGTTGCTTGCTACACCTTTCCTCGCGCATAACACCAAGGGTTCGATGTCGTGGATTGATATAGGGCCATTGAAGTTCCAGCCTGCCGAGCTCGCGAAGATGATCACCGCCCTGGCTCTCGCCAAGTACATGGGACGTTTCGACTATAAAGTACGTTCGTGGCGCGATCTGATGGTTCCGTTCATGCTCCTCGGCGTGCCTGCTGCCATCATCATGGTTTGGCAGAGTGAGACCGGCTCGGCACTGGTCTTCGCCTCGTTCCTGATCATGTTCTACCGCTTCGGTATGTCGGGCTACGTACTCACCGGTGGTCTGTCGTTCGCGTTGCTGTTCATCGTCACAATCCGTTTTGGCGAGGTTGCCTTACCTTTAGGCTCCGGTAGTGTCGGGGTGCTGATCTGTTACCTCGTGCTCATGGCGGTTGTCGTGGGGTTTGCGTGGCTGCACGAACGAGATATACGCAACACGCTCATCCTCTGCGGTATTATAGTATTTTGCTATGCTGCCGGACTGATTGTTAATATCTGGCTGACTGTCAATTTCAATCTTATATCCCTCATCGCACTGTTGGCTGCGTTGGCGTACTTCACCGGCGTTGTCATCTACCGTCGGCGTTTCCTTATGTTGCTCGTCACGGCGTATGTCGCCGTCGCGTTGCTGTTCTGTCAGGCTTGTACCATCGTATTCGAGAAAGTCCTTCAACCCCACCAGAAAACTCGTATCGAAGTGCTCCTCGGACTCAAGGACGACCCTGCCGGAGCGGGTTATAATGTCAATCAGTCGCTTATCGCCATCGGGTCGGGACAGTTCACCGGCAAGGGCTTCCTCAAAGGCACACAGACCAAACTCCGTTTCGTTCCCGAGCAAGATACCGACTTCATCTTCTGTACCGTGGGCGAGGAGTGGGGATTCCTCGGTTCGGCGGGACTGCTGATTCTGTATCTGGTGTTTATTCTGCGCCTGATAAACATCGCCGAACGCCAGCGCGACAACTACTCGAAGATCTACGCGTATTGTGTCGCGGGTATCTTCTTCTTTCACCTCACCATCAATGTTGGTATGGTACTCGGTCTGCTGCCGGTCATCGGTATCCCGCTGCCGTTCTTCAGTTACGGCGGCTCATCGATGATCAGTTTCACTATCCTACTGGCGATCCTCCTCCGCCTCGATGCCGAACGACTCAACAAGTGGCAGTGATGCCTTGTCTGCGTAAAATAGGACTGATATGAAGAAAACAACGGCATTCATAGAGACGTATAAAAGACAACTCATAGCAGTAGTGGTCATCGTGAGCGTGCTGCTACTGCTTATCGGCGTAACGAAGTGTTCGAGCGATGAGCCGGTGACGGCTGAAGAGCAGGTGGAAGAGGAGATTGCGGAGACGAACCTTGTCGCATACCCCGGCAGGACATTCAACTACAAGCAACGATTCAACGACCTGCAGTCCAAGCAATATGCGGTGGCAAGTAAGATCGGTCTGCCCCGACCACCGAAAGACCGCGAGGATGCAGCCAGTATGCGCGACAAACTCGTGGAGGTCAAGACCTGCAAGAACTACATCGTCGATGACCTGACGCACTCTGCTCCTTATCTCATCCCTTCTGCGAAAAAAGAACTCGATGCCATAGGCGAGGAGTGGGCGGACATCTTGCAGCGCAACGGATTGCCGCATTATCGGTTCTACGTGACATCTATCCTGCGCACACAAGAGAGCATCCGTCATCTGCAACGCAGCGGAAACATCAACTCCGTGACGCAGAGCTGTCACTGCTACGGTACGACCTTCGATCTGGCGTATATGCGCTTCGACAAGGTAACTCGTACCTGCGACTATATGCACCAGGACAACCTCAAACTTGTGCTTGGTCAAGTGCTGCTCAACCACCAGCGCGCCGGAAAGATCTATGTCAAGTACGAAGCCAAACAGAGCTGTTTTCACATAACCGTCAGAGAGTAACCGCGTGAGCAAACAACAGTGGATAGGGTTGGCAATCGTTCTGCTGATGGTAGCGGCAGTCGAACTGACGGTACATTTCACGCAGAAGTGGCGCGAGGCGCAGACCGTCCCCGAACTCTTAACACTGAAGCCGGAACGCGAACAGGAGTTTGAGCAGTATCTTGACTCTCTCCGCGAAGCCGAATATGCTGCCCGCAAAGCGGAATACGCCAAGCGATACGACAACCGACACCCCAAACAAGCCATTCACTTGCAGCCGTTCGACCCGAACACCGCCGATAGTGCCTTGCTCGTGTCGGTAGGACTGAAACCATGGATGGCGAAGAACCTCATTCGGTATCGGACAGCAGGCAAAGTGTTCCGTCAACCGGACGACCTGCGCCGTCTGTACGGAATGAACGATACACTTTATGCTACCTTAGAGCCGTATATACAGATCGATACCACCAAACGGCATTCTGAATCGGGGGTAAGTCGGGATTCAGTCAAGGTTTTATGCAGGGTAAAAAAGGATACAACCCTTAACCTGAACACTGCCGATACAGCCGAACTGCAACTGTTGCGCGGGGTAGGGCGGTACACAGCCATTCAGATCGTCCGCTACCGGCAGGCGTTGGGCGGATATTATTCCGTCAACCAACTCTACGAGATTAAGGAGTTACCTTCGGAACGTGTGGACAGTATAGCGGCTCATCTGTTTGTCGACACGTCACTGATCGCACCGATAGCCGTCAACCGCGCCTCTGTCAAGCAACTGCAGCGGCATCCGTATATATCGTATAAGCAAGCCGAACAAGTCTATGACCTCAGGCGGCGGAAATTGCAATTGCACTCAATGGAAGAACTGGCCGGCATATTTACCGAGGACGAACTGCTGCGGCTCGCACCATATATGCAGTTCTCAAAATAACCAAAGCAAAACAACATGACAAGCTACAACCACGACATATTCCAGCGCACCGAGCTGCTGTTAGGAGCAGAAAAACTTCAGCGCATAACTGAGGCGCGGGTGATCATCTTCGGCGTGGGTGGTGTAGGTTCCTGGTGCGCAGAGACCCTCATCCGCTCGGGTATTCACCATCTGACAATGGTCGATGGCGATGAGGTCGTCGCCTCGAACATCAACCGCCAACTCATGGCGACAACAGCCACCATCGGTCAGCCGAAGGTCGAAGTGCTGCGTGAGCGACTGCAAACCATCAACCCAGATGCTGAGATTAAGACAGTCTGTGGACGGTACAATACTGACACAGCCGAGAGTTTTCATCTCGACGAATATGACTATGTGATTGACGCCATCGACTCGTTGAAAGACAAAGTGTTGCTTATCAACAACGTGACACGTCTCACGAATACCCACCTGTTCAGTAGTATGGGCGCAGCACGTAAGTTCGACCCGACGCGAATCAAAGTGACGGAGTTCTGGAAGGTTGAGGGCGATCCGCTGGCGCGTACGCTACGGCAGAAGTTTAAGCAGCTCGGTTGCTACCCTGAGCGGAAGTTCCTATGCGTGTATAGCGATGAGATTCTGCCGAATGATCCGTCAGCACTCAGCCGTCAGCCATCAGCTGACAGCACTCAGCCGACACCCAACGGTACGATGGCGCATATTACCGTGATCTTCGGTAATATGCTCGCATCGCTTGTGCTCAAGCACATCTGTCAAAAATAGTTTTCCGGATTATTTTACGGCTCACTCACCAACTCGCCTTTGAGTGTGGCGGCTGTGGCGGAGGTAATCTTCACGCGAACGAACTCGCCTATGTGGCGTCCGGCGCGTGGGAAGACTACTGTCTTGTACTGTGACGTACGGCCGAACATGTCATCGTGGCTGCGTTTGGAGTAACCCTCCACCAGCACTTCAACCACCTTACCCACCTCGCGTTGGTTGCTCTCCAGCGAAAGGGTGTTCTGCAGGGCGATGATCTCGTTCAGTCGGCGCACTTTCTCCTCCTCGCTGATATTGTCCGGCAGGTGTTTCTGTGCGTAGGTGCCCGGGCGCTCAGAGTACTTGAACATGAACGCCGTGTCGAATCCCACCTCGCGCATCAGGCTGAGCGTCTGGGCGTGATCCTCCAATGTCTCATCGTGGAATCCGCAGAACACATCCGTGCCAATCGTTGCGTCGGGCACAATGCGGCGGATAGCGGCAATACGCTCCAGATACCACTCGCGCGTGTATTTGCGGTTCATGAGTTTGAGGATCTTATTGCTACCACTCTGCACCGGCAGGTGGATGAACTTGCAGATGTTCTGATTGTCAGCAATGACCTGCAATGTCTTGTCGCTCATGTCTTTCGGGTGCGAGGTCGTGAAGCGGATGCGCATGTCAGGCACGGTCTGAGCAACCTTTTGTAGCAGGTCGGCGAAATCAATCACCTCGCCGTCTTTCTCCCACCGATAGGAGTTGACGTTCTGCCCGAGCAGGGTCACTTCCTTGTATCCGCGTCGCTGGAGATCGAGCACCTCGTTACATATACTATTGATATCGCGCGAGCGCTCGCGTCCGCGCGTGTATGGCACAACGCAGTATGAGCAGAAGTTATTGCAGCCGCGCATGATGCTTACGAAGCCGGATATCTGTTTGCCTATACGTGCCGGAAGCACGTCGGCGTAGGTCTCTGTGGTGCTGAGTTGGACGTTGATAGCCTGATGACCTTGCTCGCATTGTGCAATGAGGTTAGGCAGATCAAGGTAGGCGTCCGGGCCAGCCACAAAGTCCACCTTGTAATCCCGCAGCAGTTCATCGCCCATGCGCTCCGCCATACAGCCGATAACGCCTATCATCGGCCGTTGGCTGTTGGCTGTTGGCTGTTGGCTGTTAGACCGCTTCGCTGTCAGTGCGCGAAGTTCTTGCAGCCGGTGTTGTACGCGCTGCTCGGCATTGTCGCGGATTGAACAGGTGTTCAGTAGAATGATATCTGCACGGTTGATGTCATCCGTCAGTTCGGCATCCGTAGTCTTGAGGATAGCTGCCACCACCTCACTGTCTGCCACGTTCATCTGGCAGCCGTAGGTCTCTATGTAAAATGTCTTGGACATTTTGTCGCGTAAAGATTTTGTTAAATCTTTTAATTTTATTTCTGAATTCTTAATTTTTAATTTACCTTTCACACCATCAGCCGGTACGCTTTCGGTGTTACGGAAGCGTGGGTCTTGAAGAACCGGTTGAAGAACGCAACATTATCAAAGCCGAGCGAGAGCGCTATCTCTTTGACTTGCAAGTTGGTGAGTTTGAGCTTGGCTTTGGCGTCGGTGATGATTGCCTCAACGATCAGGTCGCCGGCAGTCTTGTCGCTCACCTGCTTGATAGTGGCGCAGAGGTGCGGCAAGGTGATATGCATCATATCAGCGTATTTCGACACGTGATGCCACTCATGATAGTGCTTGAGCACGAGGTTACAGTACTCGTAGTAGATCTCGTTCTTGCGATCCTGCGGGCGGAGTGTCGTATCTGATTGCGCGCGGAAGAAACCGTTGTACGTCATCTGGAAGATGTTATATACATTCACCATTTTCTCTGTATTCAGCAGCGACGGCGTGCAGTTCGATGCGTCGATGAGCAGCTTGCATGTGTTGACCATGATACCTGCCTGCTCCTGCGTGAGCGTGACGATAGGCGAATGCATATGCATGGCGTTGGCTGTTAGACGAGTCTGGAACGTATTCTTCTCCATGAACGACGAACTGAACAGCACATAATATACCAGTGCGTCATCCGAGAACTCATGGATGAGTAGGAATGAACCGGACTCCAACAGCATAGCGTCGTTGGCGTGGAAGTCATATTGCGTCACATTGATGGTAGCACGGGCTGTTCCGCGTGCGAGAACAGCGAATACCGTACACTGAATCTTACACGGATAACGGCCGTACTCGTTCATGATTCTACCACTGGCGTCACCGATGAGGAAGTCTTTCGGACAGTCCAACAAAGGGATCGAATTGTCTAACATTATTTCTTGCATAAGCGTATATATTTTAACGGGGTTCCCGAAAGCGACTGCAAATATACAAAAATATATTCGAATTTAAGAATATTCTTAAAAAAAAGCACATTTTTGTTGCCAAAAACGTACTTTTTGTAAGATAGCCCTTAAAAAACAGCTGTCAATTATCAACAGTCAACTATTATACCAATTCTCCAATTGCTCGTTGAACGCACGTCGCTCGAGTTGTGACCATTCGCGCAGCTTGTCAGTCATGTCCTCAAAGTGCATAAGCACATGTCGGCGGAGTGTAAAGCGAGTCTTCTGTTTGCTGAAGAAACTGTCATCCAGCCCTGTTGTTCGTGCCATGATCACGCGCACGCTTGCGTACGTATCCTTATTCTCGGGCGCGAAGATCCCTTGGCAAACCTCGTATGCGAGGCGACGGTTTCCGATCTGCTCTATGGGTTTGAAGCGTATATGTCCTGAGGGATAGATGAGCAGGTTTTCGCCTCGCGCCAGGGCTTGCAGGGCTGTGGTGGTGAGTAGGCGGGCTTTGGCGGCACTCTGTTCGCGGTTGTCGGCAGAGGTCGCAGGCAGATCAGGAACGACGATGGCGCTTGCCAGACGCAGTGCCCACCCGGATATGCGCTTGCGGAAGAACGCTTCATCAGCCATCGGGCGGATAACTACCTCGGCAAACTCCGCGCATAGCATAGGCGGCTCGACATACGCCGGATGATTAGGCAGCACGAGGTGTACCTTGTCGTCACGCAGCAGGTCGCCGCCTTCCGTGCGGATATCGTAATGCAGATGCATCAACCAACGGGTGAACTTAGCTACTTGTAAGCGGGTCATTGTTGTAATATATATCGTTTGATGTATCGCCGCAGCGTGTTGCGGTTGCAGTTCAGCAGGATTGCTATCTGGTTGACAGGTGTTCCGTTGTCCAATTCGTGGCGGATGAACTTGTCGTGGCGGTACAACGCATGCTGTGTCTGGTTTGTACACGATCCGTACGGTCGGCCTACATGTCTGCCTTCGGCTTTCATTCGCGCCAGAGCCTCACGCGTGCGCTGGCTGATAAGGTTGCGTTCAATCTCGGCGGAAAGTCCGAAAGCGAATGCCAGCACCTTCGACTGAATGTCATCGCCCAGACGATAGCCGTCTTTGATCGTCCATACGCGGCAACCGCGCTTCATGCACAGACTCAGGATCTCCATGATCATGTACAGCGTTCGCCCCAGACGGCTGAGCTCGCTGCAGACAATCAGATCGCCCTCTTTCGTTCGGTTGAGTAGTTTACCCAAACGCCGCTTGGAATACTGCTGCGCGCCGGACGCCGTTTCCTCTATCCAGCCATCGATGACCACGTTCTCGCGCTTGCAGAACTTAAGAATCTCAAATCGCTGGTTCTCAACTGTCTGCGTTTCTGTACTTACACGAATATATCCGTAATTCATGGTTTTTTGCCACAAAGTTACGAAAAATTCTGTCAATTTGCAAGATTATCCTATGCAAAATCGATAATATGGTGGATGGATATGATACCGATGATCTCTTCCGACTCCGGTGTTTCGGTCACAGCGAGTGTGGTGATGTCATAGCGATCCATGATAGCCAGTGCTTCGGATAGCAGAGCGTCTTTGCACAGGTGCTTGTAACTTGGCGTCATGATGTCGGCGGCTGTGATATGCAGGTCGTCGTACTTCTGTATTGCCCGTCTCAGGTCGCCATCGGTGATGATTCCCACGCAATCTGAATATTGACCACTGACTTCTGACGGCTTATACACCATCGTCATACCCAGATGATGGCTGGTCATCTCGCATACGAGTTCGCGGAACGGAGTATTGGTATATACGCGCGGCACGGAGGTTGTCATGTGGTTCTCTACGCGCCCGAGGAGCTTGCGTCCGAGTGCTCCGCCCGGATGATAGACGGCGAAGTTCTCTGCCTGGAAGTGCCGTTTCTCCATCAGGCACACCATCAGTGCGTCGCCCATGAGCAGGGTGGCAGTGGTGGAGGTCGTCGGAGCAAGACCTAAGGGGCACACCTCTTTGTCCACATGTACGGACAGCACCTGGTCACAGCGTTGTGCCAGAGGGGACTGTATGTCGCCGGTCATCGCTATCAGTTGGCAGCCCATCTGATGCAGCGGGTCGATGACCGCCAGGATCTCGTTTGTCGCGCCGCTGTTGCTGACCAGCAGCACTACATCGTCGGCGGCAACCATTCCCAGATCGCCATGTACCGCCTCGGCGGCATTGACGAAGATTGCCGGTGTGCCGGTCGATGCTAACGATGAGGCTATCTTTCGACCGATCAGTCCGGTCTTACCGATGCCCATGATCACAACCTTCCCGCGGCAGGCGTATAGCGTATCCACTATCGACGAGAAATGTTCATCGATGTTAGCAGCGACCTTGGTCAGTTCGCTTATCTCCTGCTCGAAGATATCTTTGGCTCTATGAATAGTGTTCGTCATAGTTGCTTAGCAAGTGTGTCGAAGGCTTTCGCCTGCGTGAGTATAGTGCGTATGTCTTGCAGCCGCACTTGGTTAGCTGCATCGCTGATAGCGTTGTCGGGGTCGGGGTGCACTTCGAGGAACAATCCGTCAACCCCCACTGCCAGCGCGGCGCGCATCAGTGGCGGTACGAGTTCGCGGTTGCCGCCCGTGATACCCTGCTGCGACGAGGGCTGTTGCACGGAGTGCGTGGCATCGAAGACGATAGGGCAGCCGTACTCGCGCATCCTGACCAGCGAGGTCATGTCCACCACCAGGTTGCCGTAGCCGAACGACGATCCGCGCTCGGTCAACCATATACGGCTGTCAGCCAAACTTGGCCGACCACTGACGGCTATTGGTGCTGCTTCGCGGCACTTCTGTATGGCGCCACGCATATCCCACGGCGCCATGAACTGACCTTTCTTGATGTTCACGATCCTGCCCGTGCGGGCTGCGGCTTGCAGCAGGTCGGTCTGACGGCTGAGGAACGCCGGTATCTGCAGCACGTCGGCTACCTCGGCAACGGGCGCGCACTGATAACTCTCGTGCACGTCGGTCACTATGGGCAGACTGAAGCGCTGCTTGACTTCGGCAAGTATGCGCAAGCCCTCCGTCATCCCCACGCCTCGCTGCGAGGATGAGGATGTACGGTTGGCTTTGTCGAACGACGACTTGAAGTACAACTTGATGTCGAGCTCACGACATACCTGTTGCAACTCGGCAGCGGTGTCCAGCACCATCTGCTCGCCTTCAATAGCGCAAGGGCCAGCTATCAGAAACATAGATTAGCGCTTGTAAACTTTGAACCAGTCAATGGATATCGAACCCGTGCCCTTCACGCCTTCCGGCAGGAATGCGATCACTGTCGGGAACACTTTGCCCGTCAGCTTGTTGGCTGCGCGGGCAACCTCCTGGTTGTTGACGTACCAAGTGATATCTTCCTTGGTGATGATGGCTGTGAATACGTAGTCCTGACCATCCTTGATACCTTCCACTACGGTCACTTCTTCGAACTTGTCGTAGGTCACACCCACAGCGAGTTGTTTGCCGTCCCACTGCGCCATGCGCACGATAGGCAGACGGTTCTCGGTCATCAGGCAGATAGCGCCGTTGGCTTTACCCGAGAACGAAGCCTTGACTTGGAACATTCCCTCGGCAGCGCGGAACGATTCAGCGGTCTGGATCACGTCGCCTGTGTACTCGAACTTCTTCATCGTGAAGCCTTTCTTGGCATCCCATGCGGGAGACGGGTCGGTGGTGTCGTTCTTCTTGACGGAAACGGTCAGATGGCCGTCAGGTGTGCAGGCTACATTACGACCGCCGTTCATAGCGGCTTCCTCGTTGGCATAGGAGTGATCGTTCTTGAGTTTGTTGTTGCCGTAGTAGAAACCTGTCTTCCACTGGCTGTCGGACATTCTGTTCCACTGGCAGGCATCGGCAAAGATCTCCTGGTATCTCTCGTACTCAGCGATCTTCTTCGGGTCTTGGGCGAGGAAGAACTGGATGTCCTGCGAGTTCTTCAGGGCTTCGTACTTGCCGTCTTGCTGGCTCTGCAGGGTGGTGTACCAGCGTTTGGGGTTCTTCCAGAAGTGGTTACGGTCGCGGAACTCGGTGTTGTTCACGATTGCGCGCAGACGGTAGTACTCTTTCACGTCGTCCGACTCCTTGTGGATCAGATAACGCTTCACGGCAAACGAGTTACCCAGACGCTGCATCTTCTTCAGGCGCGGATCGGCTTTCACTGCCTCGGGGTCTTTGAGCTTGGCGAAGTCGTTCGTCTCGGCGAAGTGGATGTACTCATTCACACTGCCCATGCCGCGGTAGAACCTAAACCAACGATGGTGCCAGCTGTTCTTGGCCTTCTCGTAGGCTGTGATGAGGCGGTACTCCTCGCGGTCTTTGTACTTCGTGTTGAGCAGCTCCTGCTTGTAGTCTTGGAACTCCTTCGTCTCCACTATCTTCTTCAGATCGAGGTACTCTGCGAGTTCTGACGAGTGTTCGGTGTCGCGGTAACGGCGGATGTCGCCGCTTACTTGATGGATGCGATCCTCCATCTGCTTGGTTGTCAAGGTCTCAGCCTTGAGTTGCGTAACATGTTTCATACGTATGGTTGTTTTTATTATTTACTTTGGCTTTTGGCTATTGGCTCTTGGCTGCCAATGGCTAACGGCTAATGGCTAATGGTCACATACAGCTCTTCGAGCGTATCGACGTATATCGGCGAGTACGATTCTTGCTGTGGCAGGAAGTTGAGTGCGCGCATATCCTCGGCTTCGCGGCGTATGCCTTCGTAGAAGCCTTTGTAGTTGAGGATATAGATCGGCTTGCGGTGTTCGCCCACCGTGCCGGAGGCTATGACGTCATACATCTCGTCGAGTGTGCCGTACGAGCCGGGCAGGCAGACGAAGCAGTCGGCTACGTCGCGCATCATCTGTTTGCGCTCTGCCATCGAGCTGACTATATACTGCGTTGTGCAGTTCTTGGCGAGCCGTCCTGCGGATATGATCCGTTGCGGCACTACGCCTATCACCTCGCCGCCGGCCTTACGTGCAGCATCGCTCGTGCGGGTCATCAGACCGCCTGTAGCACCGCCATACACCAGTGTATGACCGTGCTCGGCAATCCACTTGCCTAACGCATCACCCAAGCGGAGGTACTCCTCCGGGATAATGTCTTTCGCACTGCAATAAACCGCTATCTTCATATACTTTGGCTATTGGCTATTGGCTGTTGGTTATTGGCTATGCGTCAATTTTAGCGTAAGTGGCATTCTGCTCGATGAACTCGCGACGCGGACCAACCTCGTCGCCCATGAGCATCGAGATGATACGATCCGCCTCGGCGGCGTTCTCAATGGTCACCTGCTTGAGCATACGGCGCTCGGGATCCATCGTCGTCTCCCAGAGCTGTTCGTCGGACATCTCACCCAGACCTTTGTAACGCTGCGTCTTGATCTGCTTCTCGTCGCCGTTGCCGTAACGCTGGATGAAGTCGTGACGCTGCTGGTCGTTCCAGCAGTACTCCTTCGTTGCGCCCTTGGAGCAGAGATACAGCGGCGCCATGGCGATGTACAGGTGACCTTGCTCGATGACTTCCTTCATGTGACGGAAGAACAGTGTCATGATCAGCGTAGCGATATGTGCACCATCGACATCGGCATCCGCCATGATGATTACTTTGTGGTAGCGGATCTTCGAGAGGTTCAGCGCTTTCGGGTCATCCTCCGTACCGAAGGTGATGCCCAGGGCAGTGAAGATGTTACGTACCTCTTCCGACTCGAACACCTTGTGCTCCATGGCTTTCTCGACGTTCAGGATCTTTCCGCGCAGCGGGAGGATAGCCTGATGCTCGCGGTCACGGCCGGTCTTCGCTGTACCGCCTGCGGAGTCACCCTCGACGAGGAAGAGCTCGCACAGTGCGGGGTCTTTCGACGAGCAGTCAGCCAGCTTGCCGGGCAGACCGCCACCGCTGAGCGGCGACTTACGGAGCACCGACTGACGGGCGTTACGTGCGGCTATACGTGCCTGGGCTGCGAGGATAACCTTCTCCACGATGCGCTTGGCATCATCGGGGTGCTCCTCCAGATAGTTCTGCAGCGCCTCGGCTACGGCGGAGTTCACCATACCGGCAACTTCGCTGTTACCGAGCTTGGTCTTGGTCTGACCCTCAAACTGCGGCTCGGCAACCTTGACGGAGATCACTGCCGTCAGTCCCTCGCGGAAGTCGTTGGGGTCGATGGTCGAGTTGCCGTCTTTGTCTTTGAGTTTGGCTTTCTCGAGCATCTTGCTGTCCTCGGCGTACTTCTTCATCACGCGGGTGAGCGCGGCGCGGAAACCTGCCACGTGCGTACCGCCTTCTATGGTGTTGATATTGTTTACGTACGAGTGTACGTTCTCATTGAAGTCCGTGTTGTAGATCATCGCTACTTCGACCGGCGTTCCGTACTTGTCGGTGTTCAGGTGGATGACCTCAGAGATCAGCGGTGTGCGGTTGCCGTCGATGAAGCGTACGAACTCACTCAGACCTTTCTCCGAGTAGAACGTCTCGCGCTTGCAGCCTACCTCTTTCGTGCCGTCCTCGCGGATGATCTCTTCCTCCACGCGTTTGTCCTTGAGCACGATCTTGATGCCTGCGTTCAGGTAGGCGAGCTCGCGCATACGTTTGGCGAGGATATCCCATTGATAGACGGTCTCGGTGAAGATCGTGTCGTCCGGCCAGAATTGCACGAACGTACCGGTCTTACGCTGCTCCCAGTTACCTGTTGCCTCGGCTTCGGTTATGTTATGCACCGGCGAGAGGGGTTTGCCCTTGGCATAATCCTGACAGTGGATAGCGCCGTCGCGATAGACCTCCACGTGCATCTTCGTCGAGAGTGCGTTCACGCAGCTCACACCTACGCCGTGCAGACCGCCGGAGACCTTGTAACTGTCCTTGTTGAACTTACCGCCGGCATGCAGCACGGTCATCACGACCTCCAGCGCCGACTTATGCTCCTTCGGGTGCATGTCAACCGGTATACCACGACCGTTATCCTGTACGGTGATCGAGTTGTCTTTTTCGATGTGTACGGCTATCTCGTCGCAGAACCCTGCGAGCGCCTCGTCGATGGAGTTATCCACCACCTCATACACGAGGTGATGCAATCCCTTCTGCGAGATATCGCCGATATACATTGCCGGGCGCTTGCGCACCGCTTCCAATCCCTCAAGCACTTGAATACTTGAGCCGTCATACTTCTCTTCCTGCAACTCAGCAGGCTGTCCTTGCATTTCTTGTTCTTGCATTATGTTTGTCGTCTATTATATTTACTTTGGCTATTGATTTTTTTAGTTTTACTAAAAAGCGTACAAAATTACAAAAAAAAAATGACATTTGCAAATTTTTTGTCATTTTTTTTACATTTTAGTTATGCCAGCACTCTTTTTTATGCTGTTATGGCGGCAGAGACAGGAGCGGAGGCTGCGCGTGGTGTGATGAATCGGATACTTTCGCGGCGTTTTTTGGGGTGAACCGGCGAGAGAAAGAGTTGGAAGACACTATGACCTTTATAGATGGTGTGTCCGCGCTTGGTTTGCCGGCGGCAGATAACCCAATATCCGCATTCTTCCGCTTCGGGGAGCGAGTTCAGACGCCCTGTTGTAACAAGAAGGTCATCGGAGTCGAAGATGATTTCGATGCACATATCCGAGTGGCGTTTGCGCCGATGGACGATCTCTGCGCCAAGTTCATCCTTGAGAATGAGGAAGAATGCGTATAGAACAGGGTGAATGTTGTTGTTCATTTTTGCTGTTTTTAGGTGCGAATTTCAAAATCACGGGATATATACATAGTATATATAGGGTGCGGTGGGATACGTTACAACCTCGATTCGCCTTCGATGCAGGTTCGATGCCGGTTTAGTTCCGGCATAACGCACGGTTATAATAATCCAGTCATATAAGCCGGCACAAGTGTAGTCATTCCGTCCCTGCGCAAGTCTTTGGTATATACCAAGTATCTATCACCTATACGCGCAGAATATTTCTTGCAGAACTCATCAAGCGATTTATGCGTCTTATATCCGGAGGACTTGACCTCTATCGGGCAAATCTTATTTCCTCGGGAAAGAAGGAAGTCTATCTCGTAGTTGTGATTGTTCTCGTCAGGGAATGTGTAATAGAACAATTCGTTACCGGCAGCGGTTAACATCTGCGCGACCAGATTCTCGTAAACATATCCGAGATTGGCATCCAACTTATCGCTCAAAAGCTTGCTGTAAATACTATTCTCTGTGTATTCCTTATCCCAAAATGCAAGTGTAACAAACAAGCCTGTATCAGCGACAAACATTTTGTATCGGTAGATGTTTTGCGTTAAAGGCAATCCCACATTCGGATCGTTCACGTGATATGACAATGAAATAGTCATGCTATCCGCCATGTCTGCCACTACTATTGCGACACGTTGCGCATCTTGATTGTCTATTACGCTGGATACTTGGAACCGTCCGGCGTTACTCATCAGTTGTGAAGGAATAGCAGCAAATAATCGTGATGCCCTTCCTGTCGGATCGATCTTGTTGAAGTCCTCCTTGTATAACTCGATTATTTCGCGTTTTTTGGCATCTACAAACTGCATGTTGTTTGTTTTCAAAAGTATTTATATGTAAAGAAATTTCAGAATGAGCATATATAATAGATATGACATATTAACAGAATTTGCAAAAAAGAAAAAGTCAAATGCTCGAACTTGTTTAAACGGGGCTAAAGATGCCACTGGCGCTTCTCAAACATTTGACGCTGCAAAGGTACAATTTTTTTTTGAATTATCAAAATTTATTTTGGCAAAAATGCGTAAAATCGCAAAATTTATTTCTTTTTCAATGCGTATATTCGCAAAATTATGTGCAAGTGTGCCAAGAGTGCCAGTGCAAAAATCATCTAACAAATTGTACCTCTTGAAAAGTATGTGACATATGTCACAGTTGTAGTTAGGAAAAGCCACATTTCCACACATCAATGTGTGTTCAAATCATGTTGCGTGCATCCTACGGAGACGTCCAGAATGATCCCGACATGCTCGCAAGAATGCCTCGGATTGGGAAATGATAGAGATAATCCACCTGCTTGTAATGTGCAAAAAATATAGTCGCATCACAAATGATATGCGATGCGACTATATTGATAATACAATTTTAATTAATTGGTTCTACAGCATATCTGATGTTCTTGGACATTGAACTATATTTCTTTAAGAGATAGTTATATGTGCTAAAGTTTTGATCTTCGGGTCCTGCATTTGGTTCTGCATATTGACTTTCAATTAGAATGTCGAATTTTAGCAGTCCATCACTATCAGATGGTGCCTGTTTCAATTCTACTCGGGTTCTTATTTGTTTGGTTGCCAATGTGTATTTATCAATGTTCCATTTCGTTCTAAGCCACCCGGCAGTATAGTTGTTAACGTCCAAATCTCTAAAATCTTTGGTAATATAATACATCATAGCACGTAGTGCTTCATCACGATCCATATCTTTCCTTACTTTTATTGGAATAGTCTGATTGGCTATATCACTGGAATTGAAGTCTGTATCTTGCCACACTTCATCTTTGGGCATATTACCGAGATTATAATTCACATCGCTATCGTAAAAGTCTACATTACCAGAAACATCCATAAACCCATCACATGAAATACGAATAAATACAGGTTTCCCCTTATTCACAGTTACTTTTACTGGATTTTCTTTTGCAACAACACCGACTTGTTTACCATCTGCAAATACTTTGGCTCCTACTTGTTCAACACTAATAAATACATCTTTTCGATTTGGAGACAAAGTACACTCTTTGTTGATTACTAAGTCACGACTGTCATTAAAACTTATTGAACCTGTATATGTGTCATATCCATCAGCCACGATCTTTATATTCATATATGAATTTTTAAAGATGTTGAACTCTGCATTTCCTTTTCCCCTTTCTACACCATCAATGAAAATAGTGGCATCTTGTACATTAGTTGATATAATAGCTTTTTTTCGGTTAGGCTTCATAGTAACCTCATAAGCATCTTGTTTATGTTTAAAACTAATAAACAACTGCTCTTGATCAAATCCATCTGCTTGAATAGTAAGTGTTTTTTCCTGAAGAAAACCCAACTCTACACGAAATATGCCATTACTACCAGAGATAGGACTCCCTTTTTCAAATACTTGTGCATTTGCTGCTGCGGGAGCAGGTTTAATGGAGATTTGTACGGGTTTGGCAGAAGCCAACATGCTTGCAATTAAGCAAGTCAAAATTAATAATGTTTTTTTCATAAAATTGTTGGTTTTAGTTAAATATATTTTATTTCTTGATAAATATGCACACAAAAATATGAGCGTTTCCTATCTGTCCCATGGCTGTAGGAAATGCCCATATACCGATAAGTCACGCCCATATACACTATGGACGTCTGCTGACTTATTACGGGTATATCTTTTGAACTTCCTACATTCTGGGACACCCAATAAATCGCAAACGCGAAAATCAATATGTCATGTTTAACGTCAATTAAAGACGGTCATTATCAAATGATGATGCAAAGATACAATATTTTTTGCAATTATGCAAATAATTTGATAGAAATCTTCTGCTTTTGTTAATTTTGTAAGCATTTTGTGCAATTTTAATCGCAAAATGCTCTATTTTACCGCGCAACGCTTTGCGCAATTTTATTCTATGATTTTTCGCTTTCTGCGAAATGCGGCTACAAAGGTACAAAAAATATTTGAAATATGCAACAAATAAAGGTACATTTTTTTGGAGCAGGGGAAAAATTTGCAGAATGTAAAATGAGAATTAAAGGATGAGAGGGTGAGAGGATGAGAGGATGAGAGGGGCATTTTTTCGTAACTTCGAGGGCACCCGCGCGATGCTATGTCACTAAAAAAATGCACTAACGTGCAATTTTTCTGCGCAAACATTTGCAAATGTGCATTTTTTTTTGTACCTTTGCAGCGAAGTTGATATAGAAAATAATCTGTGACATACAAGTGCGTATCCTTGATTCCATATTACTGCGTGCGGCGGCAGGCGAAAAGATGCTTGTCCGGCTGATTGATCCCGAGAAGTTCGACGCTTCTACGCTCCGTGAGGACATCGGGTGCTCATCAACACCAAGGCAGCAGGGTGCGAGCTTCGATTGTTACTTCGTCGGCGGCTCGACGGCAGCGGACACTACCGCCGTGGTTCGTGCCATACACGCGGTGAGCACGACGCCCGTCGTACTCTTCCCCGGCAGTCCTGCGCAGTTCACGCCCGAGGCGGATGCGTTGCTGCTGCTCACGTTGATGAACAGCCGTGATCCGCGATTCCTGATCGACCAGCATATAGGGAGTGCCGATACGATCGTTGCTTCGGGTATAGAGTCCATACCGATGGGCTATATCCTGGTGGACGGCGGTCGCATGAGCACCACCCAGCGGCTCACAGGCGCGCAGCCTGTATCCGCGCAGAGTGCCGATGAGGCGGTTCGTCTTGCCCGCACAGCCATGCTGTTAGGCAAACGCCTGATCTACCTGGAAGCGGGCAGCGGAGCTCTGTCGCCTGTGCCGAAGCATATCATCCGCGCGGTGCGGGAGGCTGTTGATCTGCCACTGATCGTCGGTGGTGGCATCCGCGAGCCCCGGCAGATGTCCGAAGCCTTGGCAGCCGGTGCTGACATAGTCGTCATAGGCAATCACTTCGAGTCCCACCCCGAACAGATACCTCTGTTCCTCGCGGAAAAGAGAAACGGGGAAAAATAAACCATCTGTGAATAACTGAAAAACCAATAAGCCATGTTACACATCAACGAAGAAGTGGCGCGTTGCCTACTATGTGCAGACGCACCCTGCGGTCAGAAAGCCGCCCGCGCGATCCGCGCACTACGATTTGAGAACCGCTGGACAGCCTGCGAGCTATTCGACTCGATGAGCGATGCCGAAGTGCAAGCGGCAGAGCAGGCATGTATCCACTATGACCGGCCGATACGAATAGCCGAACTGAAATCAGAAGTCAGAGATCAGAGATCAGAAGTCAGTGAGTTGCCGAGTCTGGAGTTGAACTTCTGCGACATAGTGTGCGAGAACCCGTTCTTCCTCGCCTCGTCAGCGGTCTGCACGAACTACGAGATGGTAGCCCGTGCCTTCGAAGCCGGTTGGGGCGGTGTGTTCTACAAGACGATATGCAAGCAGGATATCCGTGAGGTGTCGCCGCGCTTCGATGCGGTGCGTAAGGAAGGTACGCCGTTTGTTGGATTCCGAAACATGGAGCAGCTGAGCGAGAACCCCTACACCATGGACTTCGACATCCTGCACCGGCTCAAGCAGAACTACCCGACGAAGGTCGTCATCGCCTCGATCATGGGGCAGACCGAGGAGGAATGGATAGAGTTGGCAAAGATGGCGGAAGATGCTGGTTGTGATGCTGTGGAGTTGAACTTCTCCTGCCCGCAGATGCGGCTCTCAGGATTAGGATCGGATATAGGTCAGGACCCCGAAATGGTGCTGGCATACACCTCATTTGTATCGGAAGCCGTGCATATACCGGTCATCCCGAAGATGACGCCGAACATAGCAACGATGAGCAAGGTTTCCATGGCTTGCTACTTCGGCGGCGCCAAAGGCATAAGCGCCATCAATACCATCAAATCCATCACCATGAGCCGTGACGCCGAGGTGAGTGAGAAGAAGACCGTCAGTGGCTATTCGGGCAAGGCCGTCAAACCCATCGCATTGCGAATGATATACGAGATGACGGCTAATCCGATTCTGCATAAAGCCGGCATCGAGAAACACATGGATATCAGCGGTATAGGCGGCATCGAGACATGGCGCGACGCGCTGGAGTTCATCCAACTCGGTTGCCGTAACGTGCAGGTCTGCACGGCTGTGATGCAATACGGCTACCGCATCATCGACGACCTGAAACTCGGTCTGCAACACTACATGCAGGAGCGCGGTATCGTAGAGCTGAAGAAACTAGTAGGCGAGGAGCTGAAGAACATCGTACTGCCTTCCGATCTTGACCGCGAGACGATGGTGTTCCCGAAGATCGACCGCGAGAAGTGTATCGGTTGCGGACGTTGCTATGTCTCCTGCGCCGACGGCGGACACCAGGCTATCACCTTCGGTGACGACCGTAAGCCGCAGATCGTGGGAACGAAATGCGTAGGTTGCCATCTGTGTCGCCTCGTATGCCCGACAGGCGCTATCGGCGTAGCGAAGCGAATGCCGAAAAGGAGTTGAAAGTTGAACGTTTAACGTTTAACGGAGGGCGGCAGCGATGCTGTCGAAGATACGTGCGGCGGGGTGTCCGGATTGTAGAGCAATCGGCATCCCGTCGTCGCCGCCTTCACGGATAGACTGCACAAGCGGTACCTCGCCGAGCAAGGGGATATGCAGCTCTTCCGCCAGACGCTTGCCACCGCCACGGCCGAAGATGTAATACTTATGGTCGGGCAACTCAGCCGGTGTGAAGTACGACATATTCTCAATCAGTCCGAGCACGGGCACGTTAACCTTGTCATTGGTGAACATGTCCACACCCTTGCGTGCATCGACGAGGGCTACGTCCTGCGGTGTGGTGACCACGATGGCACCGGTGAGCCGGAGCGTCTGGATGAGCGTGAGATGGATATCCGACGTACCGGGCGGCAGGTCGATGAGGAAGTAATCAAGTTCGCCCCACAGCGCATCGTTGATGAGTTGCTTGATCGCATTCGAAGCCATGCCTCCACGCCATACGACGGCGGACTGCACATCGACGAAGAACCCGATAGAGAGCATCTTCACTCCATACTGCTCAATAGGCACGATCAGGTCGCGACCGTCAACGGTCTCGGCTACCGGGCGGGCATCCTCGACGTGGAACATCTTCGGGACACTCGGTCCGTGGATATCCGCATCAAGCAGACCTACCTTATATCCTCGCTGGGCAAGCGCCACGGCAAGGTTCACCGCCACGGTGGATTTGCCTACTCCGCCTTTGCCGGAGTGGATGGCGATGACTTTTTTGGCCATTAGCTGTTGGCTGTTGGCTGTTGGCTCCTTTGGCTGGAGTTGCTTGCGGTACTTGGTGTGAATATGTACGGCAGCGTTGGCATCGACATAGGTCTGGATAGCCACTTCCGCGGCTTTGAGTACGGAGCGCTGGAAGGGATCGGTATCCTTGTCGAAGATCAGCGAGAACGACACCTCCAAGCCGGAGATGCGTATATCGTCTTCGAGCATTCCTGCCTCGATGAGGTTCATGCCGTTACCCGGGTAACGGACGTGTTGCAGTGCGTCAATGATTTGCTTGGGATACATAATTACGACCGTAAGAACGATAAGTGTCTTTTTCTATTTCGATGTCGGGCTCAACGAGTGTGCCGGACTTGGGTAATTGCCATGCGAGGTACTTGATCGTCAGTCCGCGCTCGAGCCACTGGTGTTCGTAGTGGGTCTGGAGTCTCTTTGCATCCGCCAATAATGGCGAATGGTCGGCGTAGAGGTCGGGGGTGTCGCAGAGCAGGGGCAGGTGGTTGAGCTCGATCATCGCGCGCGTGTAGGTATAAAGGAACGGGCTGTCGGTCTTCAGATGGATCGTCGCTCCATCCCGCAGGAGTTGGCGGTAACGCTCCATGAAGTAGGTGGAAGTGAGGCGTTTGGTAGCTTTCTTCATCTGCGGGTCGGGGAAGGTGATCCACAGTCCGTCAACCTCGTCGGCAGCGAAGAAGTTAGGCAACATCTCGATGTTCGTGCGCAGGAACGCGACGTTCGTCAATGACTCTTGGGTAGCCTGCTTGGCCCCCTGCCACATGCGTGCGCCCTTGATATCGACGCCGATATAGTTCGTGTCGGGATAGACGCGCGCCAAGCCGACGGTGTAGTCGCCATGACCGCAACCGAGCTCGAGCAGCAGCGGATGATCGTTGTGGAAGAACGCGTCACGCCACGCGCCTTTCATTACAAGGACGGGGGAATCACTCAGCATTTCCCGCGCCCCACATTGGAAGACGCAGGACATCTGAGCCATCTCGGCGAATTTCTTGAGTTTATTCTTGCCCATTAGGTGAGGGTTATATCAGCCATATATGGCTGATTACTTAACTATTATGGCTGATGGATTAACTATTTGGTGCGCAGCTCTAAGCCTACATCGGCTATGCCGCTGATGACCGAGTCGCGCATACCTTGCACGATAGCGAAACTGTAGGTGCCGGCAGTGGGGAAGGTAACATCGCGCCTGATGATCACATAGCCCGAGTAATATCGTCCGGCACGTGTGCCAAGCCATTGCCCGCGGTCGTCCGCCAGGCACGCCATGACGGTATCGCTCTGCACGGGCGAGAAGCTGTCCGGGGACTGGATGAAGAGCCAGAGGTTCTGGTAGGTATATTGGTCGGAGTGACGCAACATCAGTGCGAGGTCATAGGACGCTGTGCTGTCTGGCACGTCCAGTGCGAGCCTGACGGTATCGGTCATAGGCCAGCCTTGTTCGGGCAGGTCATGGTGCGCACTGCAGACCACATCACGTCGGCAGGCCGTCATCATCAGCAGCATACAAAACAATATCAGCAGTCGGCTATTCATGGCGCTCTCTCCTCTGTCGGTCATACGAACCGTTATTCGGGCGGTTATGCGGTCGGCTGTCACGACGGTCGCGGTTATCGCGTCGGTCATTTCCGCGGCGACGGTCAAAGCGGTGGACGTCATCCTGTCCGACGACATTCGCATAACCAACCTCCGAGCCTTCGATGGTCGTGTGTTTGCCTCCGAGGTCATCGGGTTTCTCGCCACGTCGGTTCATCTCGATGATAGCCTTGGCGCGTTCGGCGGATATGATCTGAAGGTTCACCGCCTGACGCGGGTCGGTGGAATAGGTGACGGTACCTTGCAGCGGATCTGTAGCAAACAGATACCATGTCGATGTGAGAGTCTCGAGCTGTGTACGGCGGTCGGGAAGTTTGGCAACAGCCTCCTCGTAGGTAGGAATCTCGTAGTTCAGGCAGCACTTGAGTTTAGCACATTGTCCGGCGAGTTTCTGCGGGTTAGGCGATAGGTTCTGCAGTCGCGCCGCTCCTGTGCCTACAGATGAGAACTTCGTCATCCATGTGGAGCAGCACAGTTCGCGTCCGCAAGGGCCTGTGCCGCCTATACGACCTGCTTCCTGGCGCGCACCAATCTGCCGCATCTCCACGCGGATGCGGAACGTCTCGGCATAAACCTTGATGAGTTGGCGGAAGTCCACTCGACCGTCAGCAATGTAGAAGAAAATCGCTTTACCTCCGTCGCCTTGGTACTCCACATCGCCGATCTTCATCTCGAGCTGCATATCCTTGGCAATCTTACGTGCCTGGATCATCGTCTCGTGTTCGAGGGCGTGCGCTTCTTCCGCGCGCTGGAGATCAGCTTCGGTGGCAAGGCGGTAGATTGCCCGCGCCTCAAAGTGCTCGATGTCGATATGGTTCTTGCGCATCTGCAGGAGGACGAGCTGTCCGACCAGCGTGACCTCGCCTACGTCGTATCCGGGATTTCCCTCCACGACGATCTTCATGCCTTTCTCCAGGGGAAGGTTGTTGACATTGCGGTAGTAGAACTTGCGGGTGTTCTTGAACTGCACCTCCACAAAGTCCGTTTTGGCGACGGTCTCCGGCAAGTCGGAGAGCCAGTCAACGACGGGCAACATATGTTCGGAGTTGCGGCGGTAGGACTTCTCGGTGTATCGTCCGGATTCGTTATTTAATACAAAATCCTGTTTCATCTTAACTGTTTAACGTTTAATCAGTACTATACATTGCATGCAGAGATCAAAGAGCACCATTCGTGCATTAGCGTTCTGCATGATCTGCGCTTCGGCTTGGGCGAACTGTTCGGTGAGTTGCTCGATGTTCCGCTCATTGATGAACGGTGCGAACTTCACAGAGAACTGTTGCTCATCGGTTGTCTCGTAGTTCAGCGCCGGTTCGCCGTAGTTGTAGATGAAGTTCTCGCGGATGAGCCGTTGTGCAAACTGCAGGAATGCGCATTGCCGTTCGCGCGACTCTTTCGCCATGTTCAGCGACCACTCGTTGAGTCGTTGCAGCGCCTCGTAGTTCTTACGCACGCCCACGAGCCATGCATTACGCATCAGTTCTTGAAACTCGGCGAAGAGCAGTTTGTCGCGATCCTCGCTATCGAGAATGCGCAGTGCTTCGCGGTAACTGCCGGCAGCGAGACGTGCGGCGTCTTGCGCCATGGTGCTACTGATGCCGCTATGCGTCAAGGCAGTCACTATCTGCTCATCACTCAGCCGAGGCACGGGCAGCGGTCGCAGGCGGGAAATGATAGTCGGCAGCAGCAGTTCGGGGTGCTCGCTCACGAAGAGGAATACGGTCATCTCGGGCGGTTCTTCGAGGAGCTTGAGCAGTTTGTTGGCACAGGCTATATGCATCTTCTCCGGCTGCCAGACGATCATCACCTTATAGCCGTCGGCGAAGGATTTGAGCGACAGCTTGCGCTGGATCTCGCTACTCTCCTTCTCATAGATGAGACTCTGCTTCTTCTCTGCGCCCATCGCTTGTGTCCAGTCATCGGCATCGCAGTAGGGGTTAGCAAGAACCATCTGCCGGAACTCGCTCAGGTAATCGTCGCAGATCTCGGCACCCTTATCGACTTTGACTATCGGGAACACGAAGTGCAGGTCAGGGTGCTGGAGCTTGCTGTACTGCAGGCAGGTAGGGCATACACCACAGGCATCGGTCTCGGTGCGGTGCTTGCAGGCAATGTACTGCGCGAAAGCCAGCGCCAACGGCAGTTTGCCGACACCCGACGAGCCCGAAAAGAGCAGGGCGTGAGGGATCTTCCCCTCCTGCACCGAGCGGCATAGTTCGCGCTTGACGAGGTCTTGACCTATGATATCCTTGAGTAGCATCCGTTGTTACAAATAATCTAACAGCCTGCAAATTTACAAAAAATCTATCAAATTTGCAAATTTTCGCTCTGAAAAATCGAATTATTCTTCCGATTGTCGTTTGGAGTCGCATATAACCTGCAGCACGCGTGCTGCTGCGCAGCGCAGGTCGGCTTCGGTCAGCAGTCCTGACTGATAGGCTTTGCGCAGTGCTTGGTCATCGTCCTTGCTGCCCGGCATGAGCATATCTACGCCGGCTTGCAGGGCTTTCGTGGCGTCGGCTCGCCCCTTGTCGGTAGCGAACCAGTCGGTCATCACCACGCCATCGAAGCCCCACTCGTAGCGCAGCAGGTCGGTACACAGCTCGCGGCTCTCGGCGCAGTAGGTGCCGTTGAGCCGGTTATATGCCGCCATGATGCCACGCGGGTGCGCTTGGCGGACGACGATCTCAAACCCGCGCAGGTAAATCTCCCGCAGCGCGCGTTCGTCGATGTCGGATGAGACGGAGAAGCGGTCGGTCTCCTGATTGTTGGCGCAGAAGTGCTTGACGGTAGCGTAGCAGCCCGGGGTATGCTGTACGCCCTGTGCGGCAGCAGACGCCATCAGTCCGGTAAGCAGCGGATCTTCGCTGTAGTACTCGTAGTTACGTCCGCATAGCGGGTTGCGAACGATGTTCATAGCCGGTGCGAGCCAGAAGGTGACTCCATATTCAGCCATCTCTTCGCCCACCGCACGACCTATCTGTTCGACAAGAGCGGTGTTCCAGGTCTGTGCCAGCATTGCCTCGACGGGGAACGCTGTGACGAACTGATAGAGTAACTGCCCCTTGTCGGGTTTTCCGAGGACGAACCACCGGAGGATGAACGGCGGCAGGTACTCATAGACGGACAGCGATATATCCACTGCACGGATCTCGCCACTGGGGTATCGCACGGCACGTCGCTCCAAGCGTACGCCTGCGGGGCCGTCGCAGAGTTCGATGTTCGGTACCCCGCGACGGATGAAAGCCGTGGTGGTGTGTCCGACAGCTCCCGGCGTGCGGAACCCCTCGCCGCGTGTATCCTCGCCGGACATACCCGTGCCGACACAGAGACGGATGCAGTCTTCCGGCGTGAAGGTGCTGAAGGCTTGTGTCGCCTGTGGGGAGAGGGGCTGTGAGCGATCGGTGTAGTCTATGGTCTGCGTAGTGAAGTGGCGGGCATCCACCACGAGCTCCGGCAGATGTGCGGGGCTGTCGAAGTTGTTCGGATGACGTAGCTCGGCAACCTTGCCGGAAGGCGCACAGAGATGCCGGTGCCGGTATAGTATGATACGCTTCGGCACACGGATGACTGCTACGGGTGTAGTATCGCGCGACGATGTGCCTATACTGATGAGATGTGCGCCGGCTTCGATGATTGTACTTGCTTGTTGCTCGTCATATGACGAGAGGGTTGAGAGCGGAAACGCAAACGGGAGCAGTTGCTCTTGTCCGGGCGCAAGTAGGTCGGTCTTGGCAAAAGCCACTAGACGCCGGTATTCGCAGTCCTCGTCCGGGCAACGCGCATAGACTTGGATGACCTCTTTGCCGGCATAGGTGCTGCCTGAATTCGTCACGCGCAGGCTGCCGCGTACCTGATCCTTGTCTAAGGTCAGTTGAGGGGAGGTGAGAGCAAAGGTAGTATAACTCAGACCGTAGCCGAAAGGATAACGCGGCGCGACATCAAAACTGTCATAGTAACGGTAGCCGACATAGATGCCTTCCTTGTACGCTGCTCGCGGCGAGCCGTCGGCAAACTCGTTGCCGAATGGCACATCGGCGTAGGTCATCGGCCACGTGACTGCCAGCTTGCCAGAAGGCGTATGTTCGCCGGTGAGAACAGCCGTCAGCGCATTGCCGCCCCGCATGCCGAGTTGCCCCATATAGACGATAGCACGAATACCCGGGGTGTCGGCTACGGGTGAGAGGTCGATAGGGCAACCAGTGTTGATGACGAGTATGAACCGTGCGAAATGTGCGGCGCAGAGACGGATGTTATGAATCTCGGTATCATCCAGACGAAAACTCCCCGCGGTATCGCGCAAGTCGTGCCCCTCGCCGGACTGCCGTGAGAGGATGTAGAGGCAGGTGTCGGTAGCGGTTGCCGCCAGTTCGTCAGCTGTGAGCCGGTCACCGGCCGGAAACCGGTATTCGGATGCCATGATGTCGTTCATCACGCTGGCAGTAGGCCACCACAGCCGTCGGCGCACGGCACGCAGGAAAGATTGTTTGCCGGTTTTCCATTGCGTGTCGTAGCGGTCGATCCAATCCCTGCCGGCGAGTTCAAACCCCGCTTGCTCCAGTCCCTCAAGGACAGAAACCGTATGCCGCACATTCACCTCGCCGCTACCGCTGCCGCCTTTGATAGTATAGGTTGCGCCGGCACCGTAGAGGGCTACCCGGCAGGGGGCAAGCGGAAGTGCGCCATCGTTAGCCAGCAGCACGATACTTTCCGTGGCGGAAAGGAAGGAGAGTTGGCTGTTGCGTTGCTCACGAGGGGTGGGGGAGTCTGTCAGTCGGGCTCGGGTAATCATAGTTACAGCAGGGTGTTGAGGTTTATCAATGGAGTAGCGATTGCTTAACCTGTGCGGGTGCAAACGAAGCGTCAACAGTATCCTGTACGATACGCCGGATCTCGTCGTCCGTCAGGTGGAAGGTATCGATCATATGTTGCCACTCCTGGCGCAGCGTGGTATTGCTGACCGTCATATTGTCGGTATTGATGCTCATGCGCACTCCGGCATCCATCAACCGGCGCAGCGGGTATTCATCATAGGAGTGGAAGATACATGTATTCAGATTACTAGTTGGGCATAGTTCGAGCGTGATTTGTCTATCCACGAGCATGCGGACGACCTCGGGATCTTCGAGCGCGCGCACTCCGTGCCCGATACGTACCGCACCCGCCATGACAGCCGCGCGCACGCTATCCGCGCCAGCAGCCTCGCCCGCGTGGACAATGAGCGGCACTCCGGCATGGCGCACAGCAGCAAACTCCTCGCTGAAGGTATGCGTCGGATAAAGCGCCTCTGCTCCCGCCAGATCGACAGCTACGACGCCACTGCTGTGGAAGTGGCGCGCGACCTCAACGGTCTCCATGTTCTGCGCATGACAGTCGTCACCGCGCATCATGCTCAGGATCAGTCCGCACGGGATAGGAGCATCCATGATGGCACGTAGCACGATCTCCACGGCATCGTACTGCGTCAAGCCGCCTGCGCACGACTTCTGAGGAGCAAAACGCACCTCTGCGTACCGCAGTCCCTGCTCATACAGTTCGTCCAGCAGCTCGTACGTACACAGATACAACGCCTCGCGAATCGTCAACAGCGAGCATGGCAACTGAAACCGCTCGAGGTAGTCGTTCAGGCTTTGGCAGTTTGTCATGACAGACATGCGGCGTCGGAGCTCATCCGTCGAAACGGGCAAAGCTATACCCTGCATACCCGCTAACTTGCGGGCGGTCTTGACAGAGATTGAACCATCCAGGTGCAGATGCAAATCTATCCATGCGGGATAGGATGATGTAGTATCAGACATAGTGATAATTCGATTGTATAAAAATATTGTGGCTGCAAAAATACAAAAATTTATTCAAAAATCCTAATTAAAAACAATAAAAAAACAGAAAAAGGCTATCAAAAACAATTTTTTCTCAAAAAAAGCACATATTACGCATTTAAGAGTTGCATTTTTCAAAAAAAAATAGTATCTTTGCACCGTTAACCATCAAAATACCGTGACCTATGAGAAATCTGTTACTGACCAGTCTGCTACTTGGCATTGTTATCACCGCGAACGCTGCCAGCGTCACTTACACGGCTGACGACGCATCTATCTTCTCCAATCCAGAGCGAGGGTTCATTACGATGCTGGAGGGACATCTGACCAAAAGTAAACCTTATGCAGTCAAGGGCAAGGAGAGCACCTTGGACAACAAGAAATCATCCGAGAAAATGTCCATCGTGCTTGTGCATTACTATCTGGACAATTTCAAAACAACTACCACCTTACCGGATGAAGTGCTGAACGGTTTTGATGCAGACATGACTGTATTGCGCACCAAAGGGATGAAAGCTATTATCCGTTTCTCGTACACGAATACGACCTATGGAGAAGGAAGCGAAGAATCGGCGCAAGATGCTGCGTGGAGTATTGTCAAAAAGCATATCAACCAATATAAATCACACTGGCAGGCAAACGCCGATGTGATCTTCTGTTTCCAAGCCGGAATCGTAGGTGCGTGGGGCGAGTGGTATTACTCCGATAACTACGGCAACCGATCAAGTCACATCAACGAAGCACGCAGAGAGGTAATAGACTCATTGCTGTCAGCAGTTCCCCAAGACCGTTGTATCCAATTGCGTACACCGCGCTTCAAGACCGAGTATATCGGTAGTACCGCGCCATTGACGGCTGATGAAGCTTACACAGGCACCCCGAAAGCCCGTCTGGGACAGCACAACGATGCCTTCCTGTACGACTACGATAACATGGGTACGTACGCAGATACCGCCACGCAGAAACCCTGGCTGGCGCAAGAGACGCTGTATGTACCAATAGGCGGCGAGACGGATATCACCGAAGCCGATAAGGCGCAAAAATGGGCTACGTACGAGAAGACAACGGCAGAGATGAGCCGTCTGCATTGGACGTTCATCCAAAGCGGCTATGCAGAAACGACAACGAACATGTGGCGTGAGAACGGCACGTTCGACGAGCTGAACCGCAAGATGGGATACAGGTATCAGTTAGTAAGCGGCACGTATGGCAGCGAGGTAGCAAAGGGAGGCAAGTTGTCGGTGAACATCAAGATCCGTAATGCCGGCTACGCACCACTCTATAACGAACGATTGGCGTATATCGTGCTCAAGAACGATAGTAAGACATACCTGCTCAAACTCGCAGCCGATCCGCGCCGCTGGCTACCTAACGGTGTGGTGTCCACCATCAACGAGCAAGTCGTAGTTCCGGCTACCGTACCTACCGGCACCTATCAGTTATACCTCTATCTTCCGGATGCGTACAGTTCGATCTCTGCTAATCCGGCGTATGCCATACGCTTCGCAAACACAAACGTATGGGAGGCATCGACAGGAATGAACAAACTGAATGCGACCGTGACCGTCACCGGTGAATCAGAGCCGCCAACACCTATAGGTGAGGCTATTCTGCTGCCGGCTACGCTTAACAAAGCCAATGTCAGCGAGTACAGTGAGGATATGACGTGGTATAACAGCGACTACTTCGACTTCGGTCCGGAGGATGGTGAAAACACCGGACGTTGGGCAGAGTGGAACGTTGAACTGCGCTATCCGGGGAAATATATCGTTTCGGAGAATATGGCCACCGCCAGCGGGACAGGGCACTCCTGGCAATTGCAGTTGCTGGATGCGAATAGTTCGCCCGCCAGCACCTATACCACCGAAGGTGCGTGGGCAGAGGGGAAAATCACGTATGATAAACTATGGGATCTTACGAATGTAGCGAAAGGGGTCTATACGTTGCGTGTACAAAATGTAATGGAATGGGGACAACCTAAGTTACAATATATCAGTCTGCAATACGACGGAGTATTGCCGACAGGGATTCAAAAGTCAATGGAAGAGGATGCACAAACACAAGCCTTTGACATCTTAGGCCGCCCTGTTCGTTCGTCATATCAAGGTATAATCATCCGAAATGGCAGGAAGACGATGCAGGTAAGACAATAATCCATTGAATGCTATGAAAAAAATTATCTTTCCTCTGATTGCTTTTAGCCTGTTGAGTCTATCGGCAGCAGATGCCGGTGTGGTGACCTACACCCCGGACAACACTACTATCTTTAGGAACCCGGAACGGGGATATACGGAGGAGTTGAGTTATAAAGTATCGGATAGCCATCCGAATGTGGTGAAGGAAAACATCAGCAGCAGTTGGGGCGCATCGGAGAAACGCAGCCTGGCGATGGTGCTGTATAACTTCAACAAGTTCAAAGACAAAGATCTGTCAGACAAGGTATTGGCGGGCTTTGACGAAGACATGGCGGAACTGCGTAAGTACGGATTGAAATGCGTGCTACGTTTTGCCTACACCGAGTCAGAGAGTGATAATGTAGATGCTACTCCCGAATGGGTCAAACGGCATCTGGAACAACTCCAACCGCACTTGGCTGCGAATGCCGATGTGATCTATGTTCTGGAGGCAGGTTTTGTAGGCGTATGGGGCGAGTGGTACTACACGTCCAACTATGGCAATGAGAGCCAGCATATGAATAACAAACGGCGTCAGGTTATTCAATATCTGTTTGAGAACGCCCCGGAAGACCGGTTTGTCCTATTCCGCTACTCGATGCTGAAGACCGAATATTTCGGAGACAAACAAGCACTCAGTGCTGCAGAAGGTTTCTCGGGAACGATGCGTGCCCGTTGGGGATGTCATAACGATGCGTTTCTAAACAAATGGGGCAACGACGGCACGTATGCGAGTGATGACGATGATGACGATCCTGCTGTTCGTGCGTATGTGGCACAAGAGACCTTATATGTGCCTAATGGCGGGGAGACGAATGTGGAGAGTAACAGTCTGGCGGAACAAGTATATACGAAAGCACCGGCAGAGATGGCAGAGTACCACTGGTCGTTCTGCGGGACGTCGTACGCACAACAGGTGACCAACCGTTGGCGCAGTAGCGGTATCTTTGATACACTGAACGTACATATGGGCTACCGATACAACCTCATAGACGCGCAGTTCAGTGACAAGGCAGCACCTACGGGTAAGATGAACGTAACGATCCGGGTGCGCAATGACGGCTATGCGCCGATGTACAATGACCGCTATGTGTATCTGGTGCTGAAGAGTGAGAACAAATCCTATCAACTGCCACTCGTAACCGACCCGCGGCGGTGGCTACCCAACGGGGTACAGAGCGTTATCAACGAGCAGGTGGTCATCCCTGCCGATGTTGCAGAAGGCAACTACCACCTCTATCTGTACCTGCCGGACAAATACAGCACGATAGCCGGTGATCCGCGTTATGCCGTGCGGCTGGCGAATGAAGGTGTGTGGGACGAGGCAACAGGCATGAATGACCTCGGCGCTACGGTCAGCATCAGCGCCTCTGCTCCCCTTGACCCCGGGGAGTTGCCGGAGACAGTGGCACTATTAGAGGCACAGAGTATGCCAAGCACCATGCCGAGCAAAATCGTAGAAGACGGCGTGCTATACATCCTTATGCCCGATGGTGCATGGTACACCATTACCGGAATGAAGAAAAACTGAAACAATGAATACAATCGTTTTTGATTTAGGCGGCGTGATCATCAACCTGAACGTGCCGCGGTGTGTAGGGAACTTCAAGCGCCTGATGGGCGAAGAAAATGTGCGTAACATCCTTGGAATAGATGACGAGGGTGAAGGAGTGGTGGCAGTAAGCGCCGCCACGCGCCAACTGATGCATGACTATGAATACGGCAATATATCTACCGATGAATTTCTGTCTGCCGTATGTTCGTACTGCCACGAGGGAACGAGTATAGAGGATGTACGCGCTGCGTGGATGTCGATGCTGGATGAACTGCCGCAGGAGCGACTGGATTATATCGCATCGCTACGCCAGGCAGGCTACAGGACAATCCTGCTATCCAACTCCAATGACCTGCATTGGACACCAATCTATGAGCAATATCATCTGGAACGCTACTTTGATGCGGTCTTTGCTTCGCATTACCTGCACATGGCAAAGCCTAACAAGGAGATATTCGATTACGTAGCCCGTGAGGCAGATATCCATCCGGAGGAAACAATCTATGTGGACGATCTGGATAAGAACCGCGCTGCCGGTGAGCGGTTCCAGGGCTGGCAGACATGCGCATCCATAGAAGAACTGAAAATTAAAATAGATATGAAAGACATACTCAGTCATTTCGCTATCCCGAATGAGGTAGCTGCCCCGCAACCGTTGAAGATCGGGTTCATCAACGATTCGTTTATTGTCAAGGCTGCAAAAGCAGGCGAGAAATCATACTTCTTGCAGCGCATCAATCATCACATTTTCCAGAATGTGGAAGGTTTGCAACGGAACATTCAGATTGTGACTGATCACATTCGCCAGAAGTTGGCCGCAGCCGGCGAGACGGATATTGACCGCAAGGTGCTGGAACTGGTGCCCACAAAGGACGGCAAACTATATTACAGCACTCCAGGCGGTGACTATTGGCGCGTGTATGTGCTGATTGAAAATGCGAGTTCGCAAGAGAAGGTGACTCCCGAGTCGGCAGAATTGACGGGCGAGGCATTCGGACGATTCCAGTGTCAGTTGGCAGACCTGCCGTTTGATGCACTGTGCGAGTCGATACCGAACTTCCATAATATCGAGTTTCGTTTGTGGCAACTGGATGAGGCACTTAAAGAGGACAAAGCCGGTAGGAAAGCCGCGGTGATGGATATCGTAGCGGAGATAGACAAGCGCCGCGATGAGATGTGCCTGGCAGAGCGACTGTTCCGCGAGGGCAAACTGCCCAAACATATCAACCACTGTGACACCAAGGTGAACAATATATTGTTCGACGAGCAAGGTAAACCGCTGTGTATCGTCGATCTGGATACCGTGATGCCGGGATTTGTGCTTAGTGATTTCGGTGACTTCATGCGCACTGCGGCGAACAAAGGAGCGGAAGACGATCCTATCCTGGACAATATACAAGTCGATCTCGAGATCTTTGAAACATACGCGCGCGGGTACCTCAAGCAAGCAACCTTCCTTACCGATATAGAGAAAGAGCTGCTGCCATACGGCTGCCGTCTGCTCAGTTACATGCAAACCGTGCGGTTCTTCACCGATTATCTGAACGGCGACACCTATTATAAGATACAGTATCCCGAGCATAACATCGTCCGCACACGCGCCCAACTCCGCCTCGTAGAAGAGCAGGAACGCGTAGCAGACCGGATGCAGGCAATCATTCAAAAACTAAGCAAGTATGAAACTTCGTATCGATAATGTCAATTGGCCTGAGGCCTTTCCTGAGAAGCCGGAGGTATGCGTGGAGGTACAGAACGACAACGAGTGGTTGTACCTGCACTACTATGTCAAGGGTGCACAGTTACGTGCTGTAACTACCGAAGATCAAGGCCCTGTATGGGAAGACTCATGCGTGGAGTTCTTCTGTCAGGTGCCCGGCGAAAAGCACTACATGAACTTTGAGACGAACTGTATCGGTGCAATGGTAGCCTCGCGTCGCTTGAGCCGTACAGAGGATGTACAGCCTCTTCCGCCGGAAGAGATGGCACTGATTGAGCGCCGCTGTACGTTCCCGCGTGAGGTGATTGAGGAGAAAGATGGCGTATATGAGTGGGAGGTTGAACTGAAGATCCCGTTGAAGCTTATCTTCCGCGAGCAAGCGCCCGCGTTTCCGCAGGCGCTACACGCGAATTTCTATAAATGTGCTGACAAAACCAAGTGCCCTCATTTCTTGAGTTGGCAACCTATCCACTTGTCTGCACCGAACTTCCACTGCCCCGAGTTTTTCGGAGAACTCATCTTATCGCATCCAGACCGGCTGACAGAGCAAACAAAGTAACATTCCAATTGATAGTCACCTCGTTGGAAGCATAACTCGGCTGATAGTCGAGGTAGCTCTCGTCAGCAGGTACATCCTTCGGATATTGCACGCCATCGGTCTCTGCATCCTGCCGCATAGGATTCGGTCCTCCGACAAGGAATCCGGGGTGCGTACCTTTCGGATGGCTGTAGGAGAGCCGGTGATGCGGGTGGCAGACAGGTTTGCTGCCAAAGCCCGTGACGTAGCAGTAGCCTGTGGCGTTTTGCCCGAGGATGTAGTTCATACAGCGCTCGGCATTGATGCGATACTTCTTATCGCCCGTCAAGCGGTAGGCGTACAGGCACTCTATACCGCGCCAGCAGCAACCTTCGCTGTTACAGCCCCAATAGAAGTCGTCTTCGCGGTTGCCGTAAGGCGAACGGTGAACCGAGATGCTCTCTGCCTCATCGAGGAAAGGTTGGAGATACTCCAACAAGGCTTCCAGATAGGTTTTGTTTTTGGCTTTGTCTTCGGAGTGCATGAGCCAGTCGAGGTAACCCAGTTCGGTCACATTGCCCCAGACGGAAGGGGTGTATTGACCGTTGGCCTCTGCGATAGCTTTGGCGTGATCCGTAGCGGCCACTTTGTATGCTTTTTCTCCGGTAAGGATAGCCAGTTCGATAGCAGCCCAGTAGAACTCGTCGTGGACATCAAAGTCATCGTACGCACCGGTGGTAATAGCGTGACTGAATTCCTCATTCATCCTCGGCTGGTCGTAATAGACCTCGGGGTGAGCCTCCGCCCACGCGTAGGCACGTCTGGCGGCATCTGTGGCTTGCGCGACAAAGCCAGGATATGTGGTTTCGAAGGGCGCATAAACACGTGCTGCGAGAGCCATGGTGGCTGCAAAATCAAGAGCCGCAGCAGTGGTCTTCAGGACTACGTAACGGGTCTTTTGGCACTCGTCGGGCCGAATGAATCCCTCGAAGTTAGCTTCGGTCAGTTTGTGATAGACTCCACCATCGGTATCTTGCATAGTCAGCATCCAGCGGATGTTGTACATTGCTTCGGCGAGCATATCGGGCACCGGCGAACCGCTTTCCGGGATATTGAGTGCCAAGGTATCAAAATACGCTTTATTCATTTCGTACGCCATGAGCCATACGCCCATTGTAAATCCGCTGTTAACGATATACTTGTTGTAGTCGCCGGCATCGTACCAACCGCCTGGGGACGAGATAACTGTTCCTTCGGGGCGCTCGGCTGTCGCTGCGGAAGCATGTACGAGCACATGATCGTCCGGATGACCGGCTTTGCGCTCGTAGCCCTCGGCGTACGGCTCAACGATATCCATTGACGCACGCTGGTAGTAGAATGCACGCAGCACCTTACGGGTGAGTTCTCGGTACGGATGCTCGGCAATTGTGAACGGGCACATGAAAGTTGATAAACCATTGTCCACGTAGAGCGTGTATGTCCCCGGCTTGTCGAAATAGGTGAAATCGATAATCTGCCGAGGCTTGCCGGAAACGGGGTTGAGCACCGTTTCGAAAGCAACCCCATGCCACAGCAGTTCGCTGTCATCGTTCGTGATAGCAACGTAACACGGCTTGGCATCGGGTGAGCAGACATCGATAGTAGCGGTTTTCTCCTGATCGGGAGCAAAACCTACCTGATTGATGCGGATCTCAGGGTTAGAGGCAGTTTGCTTGCACCCGGCAAGAAGGGTGCAAACACTGAATAGTACTATTTGAAATCGTTTCATATCTACATTCTGAATACTGAATTCTGAATACTGATTACTTCTTCAGCGGGAACTTGTAGGCTAACAATGCCATGATGGCAGCAATGGCAGCAGGGAACAATGAGAATAGCGCCCAGATCATTGTGCGCACAGACTGCTCGTCGGTGATCATAACGATCGTTTCGCCTGTTAGCATGTCCTGATGCGATACCAAGCCTGCATAACCGAGGAGTAGGGCAGTCAAACTGCCGGATATAGCACCGCCGAACTTCTGCGCCATCGTTCCTGACGAGAAGATCAGACCTGTAGAACTTGTTCCGTTCTTCTCCGTCGCATAATCCGCCACATCGGCGTACATCGACCAGATAAGCGGCGAGTAGAATCCTACACCTATCGAGGTAAGGATAGATACAGCCAACATCAGCCACAGATACGACGGATCCATCGGGATAAAGAAGTACGCAACAGAGAATATCGTGCAGATCACCGATGCCCAGACGAATGCCATACGCTTGGAACCAACCTTACGCGTATATGCCGGACTCAGCGCACCGAAGAGCATACAGGTCACCTCGCTGAACGCCATGAATGCCGTGTAGTTGATGATGAATGTGCCAAACGTCACATCCCCACCAAGGCAGTACGTAATCATGTAGCCCACTACGGCATAACGGAATCCGTTGAAGAAGTTCGAACTGAACGCTACGAGCGTCATATATACCCACGGCCGGTTGCGGAACAGATCCGCAAACTGCTTGAACTCGAACTTCTCGGCACGAATAGGTTCATGACGTTCCTTGGTCAGTATACCGCAAGCGAACGTCATCAATGCTGCCACTAATCCAAAGCCCGCACCGAGTACAGCATACTGATGTTGCTCTGTTCCGCCTACGAGTTTCTGCAAGAACGGGAATGAGAACAGCGTCACAAAGCCCATGGCATAGGCGCCGACCATACGGAACGCGGAGAACTGGTTCTTTTCGTTGTCGTCGGTAGTCATCACGCCCAGTAGCGACCCGTAAGGCACATTGACCATCGTGTAGCACGCCATCATCAGCAGGTAGAAACTATATGCCCAGATGCGTTTGCCTGTTGGTCCCAGATCGGGCGTGAACAGCAGCATGGCAAAGATCAGTCCGAAAGGAATCGAGCCGAAGATCAGCCACGGGCGGTACGTACCCCAGCGCGACTGCGTGCGGTCGGCGATACTGCCCATCAGCGGATCAGTCACTACATCGAACAGTCGTGCCAGCAGCATCAACGCAGCCGCATCGGCAAACGTCAGGCCGAACACATTCGTAAAGAACAAGGGGAAGGCGATAGACATAATCTTCCAGGTGATGCCGCCGGACGCGGCATCACCCAGAGCATAGCCTATCTTTTCTCTTAACGGAGCCATAGTAACCGATTATTTATAGGTAATCTTGTTGATCTGTAATCCCCAACCGGCAATTGACAATGCATTTTGAGCTTCTACAAGATCTTTCATTTCCTGCGTGTAGGTGAAAGTATACGGGTTAGGCGTACTGTCGGTGACATCAAACTCAGGGAAGAGATCTGTCCACCAAGCGGTCATCACCTTCATCTTTTGATACTCCTTGTATTCGCCATTTTCGTAGTAACCTTCATGTCCTGCCGGCAGTTTCTCATAATAGATAATGATAGTTACTCCGACCGGAACTTGCGCCATATCGCTACTTTCAATGCGTACGCGATTTTCATTCCATTGTATATAATTCGGTCCCGTCCAAATAGTCTTCTCATCACTGACAATCGTCTTCGCTTCTGCCACAGCACCCTCCGATGTGATGAACAGCACACTTGAACCGTCCTTGTTGAGCATGGATAGCTTGTGCTCGCCGACCTCAGCAGCAGGAGCTGTAAGGGTAACCGATGTCTCCGTTGCAGTGAGAGTGGTGATCGTTGTCTCGTCCACCTTGACAGACGCAACGTTCTGCAGATTTACACCGGTCAGTACCCACTCCGCGCCCGGCTCGAATGATCCAAAGCCGGCGAGAACAACGGAGCCGTTGTGCACCTCGATGCCGTCAGCACCATACAACTTACCGTCAGCATCCTTCAGGCGAAGATAATACTTTCCGTCCCCTAATTCGGGCATAACAAATGTGAGTTCGGCATCTGTCGCAGTGGTCGGAGTTACAGAGTTCCGTACTTCCTTTGCAAACAGGTCATCGGAAATAACGATCTCGGAAACCTTGCTCAAGTTCTGTCCGTCAATCGTGACACTCATCTCGGGAGCTGCATGTCGCCCGCCTGCCGGAGCAGCGGAATACGGGTCGGCATCGTACGGATGAACGACAACTTTTCCGTCGCGGTATGTGCTCAAACCCTTATTTGTCACAGCCTCTATGCGCAATGCATACGTTCCGGCAGGGAAACACATCTCAATCTTCTTGCCGGTGTATATCTTCTGACCATCCAAATACCAGTTGATTGTGGTATAAGCCGACGGAGTCACCGTCACGGAGTCAAAGAGCGGCGTGTCCGGGTTAGCCAAATCGTAGGTAAACGAACCGGTTCCCGACTCGTTATACGGCTTGAGGATCTGCGGCGCATCATCGGGCGACTGCGTGTCAAACGGAGTCTCGTTCTCGCACGCTGTGAAGCAAACGAGTAGCGCCATTGCTGCTATATAAAATAACTTTTTCATATCTCTAAACTCTAAACATTAAACTCTAAACTTACTTCACATCCCACCACAAGCGCGCATGCCAGTCATACGTTCCGGCTACACGGCTCTTAGCCTGCTCGTACTCCTCTTTGCTGTAAGTCTCTTCCTTGAGCGGATAGCAGAGGCGTACAGGGATATCAGCACCGTCAATGAGCGGGTTCTTGCTTTCCGGTGCTTTCAGCTTCGGATAGTCTGAACGACGCACATTAGCCCAGGCTTCTGCCGGGTTATGGAAATGCAAGATCCACGCTTGCGTATTGATCTGGCTCTTCTGCTGCTCGGATGCTGCGCCAAAGGCGATAGACGGCTGAGCTATATAATCAGCATACTCGCTATCGGTAATTGCGGTGCAACCGTAATAATCAGCCAGCAGATCCATAGCGGCACGAATACCTGCCTCGTACAACGCTTTGGCTTCGCCTCCTATACCCCACAGCACCGAAGCCTCGGCACGCAAGAAGCATACTTCTGCATAGGTCATCAACACACCCGGATTATCCGAGCGCAGGAAGTTGTTTGCCAACTTAGGCAGCAACCAGCGAGGGTTCTCTCCAGGGTTGTAGTCCGGATGAGCGGCCTTAACATCCGCAATCTGGTTTGCCAACGCACTGCCCGGGATATCCGTATAGCTGGGCCAGTTGTCCCATGAGAAATATCCGGGAGGAACCATGTAGATAATCTCCGACTCGGGATTAGCCTTCTGCGTGGCTATAACCGCATCTGTCATATCAATTCGGCCGTCAGCGCTTGACAGCGACATGAAGTCGTCGATATAGAACCGGCACAGACGGGTTGTACGTGGGTCATTGTTATTGTACAACTGCTCCCAGAACGTCTGGCAGATATATGTCGGGTTGTTCGACGGATCGTTACCGTAAAAGTACTTCGCCAGAGCATTGCCACGGAAGTCTTTGTACGACTCCTGGCCAAAACTATAGGCCACATTCATGTGCTTGACACATGCATTATCCGCCGCACTTGCCATCACACCGTCTTCCAGCGCTGACTCAAACTCAGTCTTAGCCAGGTCTGGCAGGACGCCGCTGATACGCATTGCATAACGCAAACGCAACGAGTTGGCAAATAGCCGCCATGCTTCCACATCTCCTTCAAACAACGGGTCACTCGTGATCGGACCGCCTTGCACATCCAACTGGGCAGCAGCAGCCTTCAGCTCGCTGAAGAACAGTTTGTACAACTCTTCCTGCGTGTCGTACTTGGGGTTCGACTCACCGGTCAGATAAGCTAATCCGGTCTCTGTGTATGGTACATCGCCGTAGTAATCCGTCAACAACGAACCGACATATACGCGGTAGATACGCAGTGCTGCATTGACGTTCTTGTACGTCGGTTCGTCACCGGACTTGGCAATAGCGTCCGTCAGGTTACGCATCGCACCCGGGTACAGGTTGTTCCACGGACGAGCCATCTCGTTGTCATCCATACGGTGCTGACCACCGTAGTTCGTTGTATTCCAACATCCCATCAGATGCTGTGTGAAGGCATAGATGTACAAACGGTGTACATCAACGTAGTTCATATCTCCGTACGTCTGTAACTCCGAGTATGTGAGTTGTAGCGCCGGATTGAACTGCGAAGCCTTGGTCGGGTCAGTATTGATCTCCTTGTAAATCTCGTCAGAGCAAGAAACGAAAACAAGGGACAAAGCCACAATATAAAATATCTTCTTCATAACTTTTTTCCTTTCATTTTAATTTTCATTTTTCACTTCACGAGTTAGAATTTGATATTAAAGTTCAGACCATAGCTTCTGCGGCTGGGCAGCGAGCCATACTCCAGACCTAAACCGGAAGTATTGTACTGTGCATCAGGATCGATATCCTTGATGTTCTTCCATACGATGAACGGGTTACGAGCCACGAAGCTGATGCCTACGTGTTTCACTATACCTTTCTTATCCAGCCACTCTCTCGGGAAATCCAGTGTGAGCGTGAGCTCACGGCACTTGATGTACGAGTTGTCATAGATGAACAGTTCAGGCGAGTTACGCGATACCTCATACCAGTATTTCTCAGGATTGATATAGATATCATTCTCACGGTATGTACCGTCGCCATTGTCTATCACACCATCTACGAGGTAACCGCCTGTAGCCTTCCAACCGCTTGTCACGCCGGCAGCCTTACGTTCTTCCTCTGATTTGTACCACTCGGCACGCCCCACCAAAGTCTCTTTGGCTTTACCGGTCTCGTATGCCGAGCGCTCGGACATCGAGAATATATCTGCACCGACCTTCACGTCAAACAAGGCATGCAAGCTGACCATCTTGTAGCGCAAGGTGGTGCTCAGACCGCCTGTCCAGTCCCATTGGGCGTTACCCAGCACTTTGTTCTCCGTAGTATACTTAGGCAGACCGGTCGTTCCGTCCACGATCACACGACCTTCCGCATTACGCGCCAGAGCCGGACCGCAGATCGAACCGTAATCCTCACCCTCACGGGCAGATACATAGACATTACACCACGTAGCTTTCGCCAACTCGAGCTCCGTCGTGCCTTCCACAAGCTTGAGCACTTTGTTGTTGTTCTTCGACCAGTTGAGGTTCAAGTCCCAACTGAAGTCCTTAGTCTGCACCAGACGTGCGCCAAACGTGATCTCAAAACCTTGGTTGAGGATCTCGCCGGCGTTGATCAGACGGTACTCATAACCGCTGGCAGGCGATGTAGCCATAGCGATGATCTGATCGCGCGACTTCTGATGATAGAACGTGAAGTCGAGGCTGATGCGGCTGTTGCACCACTTGGTCTCAAAACCTGTTTCGATGGAACGTGTACGCGTCGGCTTGAGATCGGCATTCGGAACAAGATTGCTATACACCGAACCGATCGTGTACCCCGTGTAACTGAACTGCGATTTCGCATAACGGAGAGCCAGTTGATATGGATCGGTATCGCTACCTACCTCAGCCCAGCTCAAACGGACTTTACCATAAGGCAACACCTTACGGTTACCTGTTATCAACTCGGAGAACACCCACGATCCGCTCACAGACGGATAGACGTACATGTTCTTGCCTGCTGCCAGGGTCGAAGACTTGTCTCCGCGCACCGTGGCGTCCAAGTACAGCATATGACGCCAGCCGAGGTTCATCGATCCGAATACGGATACGATACGTTTGGTATAAGCTTCTTCCTGTACCGACTGCTCCTCAAAGCTCGACATTGCTATCACCTCACGCACGCTCATGTCCGTGCCGGTGTTGATCACCGTGCGGTTGTTCACGTTATATATGTTCATACCGGCGGTTGCCGTGAAGTCGAAGTCACCCCAACTGTCCGTATAGATACCTAACGCCTCGGCGTTGATCATACGGTTGTTGTAATAGCTGTTCTGCAGGCGACCGGCCTCATAACCCGGTGTGGTCGGATATTTGAAGTCCGAGAATTGGAAGCGGTTCAGCTCGGCACCTACCGTTGCCTGAATCTTCAATTGCGGAATGATGTTATACACAATCTTTCCGTTCATACGGAGCAGGTCTTTGTACGACTGATTCTTGTTCTTATAGATCTCCCAATACGGGTTGACGTTGTAGGGATCCATTCCGTTCCAGTTCTGGTACTCACCCAGCTCGTTCTGGTAGTTCTTGAGCCACGCCTGATCGTAGGTCGTTGACAGTGTCATAAGGTTCTTACCTACGTTAGACTTGTCATCGCCCAATGCCGGACGGTTCTTCACATCCTCGTGTGTGTAGTTGACATTGAAGTCCAAGTCAACCGGACCGATCGATGTGTTGGCACGCAGTGTCAGCACGTTACGGCTCATGTTCGAGTTCGGCAGGATGTCTTTGTTGCGCATATCCGAATAAGCGAAACGAATACCCGTCTTGCCGGTGTTCATCGATACAACAGCCGTATTCGTGGCTGTCAGACCGAGCTCGAAGAAGTGCGCCGTGTTGTTCGGGATAATCTTGAAGGGGTGCTCCTGACCGTCATAGTAACGCAACATCAGTCCCTCGTCAGCCTTCGGTCCCCACGACTTGTTCGTGTTACTTACGGCATCGACGTTGTACATACCTTCGGAACCCATTCCGTACACCTGCTGTACGTTGTCCCACTTGCTGAGTTGGTCATCCAGAGTGATTGTTCCGTTGTACTCCACGCTCCACTTGGCATCGCCGGTATCGGCTTTCTTCGTGGTGATCAGGATCACACCGTGGCTGGCACGGCTACCATACAAGGCTGCTGCTGCCGGGCCTTTCAGTACCGACATCGATTCGATGTCATCGGGATTCAGTGACGACAATCCGTTGCCCAAGTCATAACCGCCTTCTGTGCCGGCTTGACCGAAACTGGTGTTATCCATCGGCACACCGTCAATCACATACAATGGCTGGTTGTCACCGGTGATCTCCGTTGCACCACGCAACACAACGCGCGTCGAACCCGAGGCTCCGCCGGCTGTCTCTTGTACAACCAGACCGGCAACACGTCCGGCCATCGAGTTCGCGGCATTCGGGTTTCCGGCTTTCGTCAGGTCTTCGCCTTTCATCTCGCCGACCTCGTAACCGAGAGCTTTCTTGTCACGTTTGATACCCATGGCTGTAACAACAACCTCCGAGAGCACCTCTGTGTCTTCCTGCATCATCACATTGATGACGTTGCCGTTGACAGCGATTGTCTGTGCGCTGTAGCCCATGTACGAGAACTCTAGCTCATCGCCGATGTTCGCTTCAATGGAATAGTTACCGTCGAAGTCGGTAATCGTACCGCGCGTCGTTCCTTTGACGAGTACGCTCGCGCCGATCAGCGGACCGTCAGCGTCTTCCACTGTACCCGTCACCGTGTTCTGTGCAAATGCCACGCTCGCTGATCCCAAAACGAAAGCAAGGAGACATAGCAGATGTCTGAAACAGATTTTCATGATAAACTAATTTTAATTAATAATATATTGTTTTGTTATTTGCGTGTCGATGTGGGTGCACTATCATAGATCGACTGCAGCGTGTAACTCGGATCGTTGTTTTCCCAACTATCCACCATCGCGCGCACAGCCTGCTCGCCGCTGCCAATGTACCGTCCTGTAGCATGGTCTATCACGCCGAAACCGTCGTTGCCACCCTTGCTGTTGCCGTTATCCCAATACAATGCCGGGATACGGCGGTCACGCATCGCCTTGCATATATAGCGGAAGTAGTACAGACGAAATTGCTCGTCATCTTTGTTTGCACGACGTACTGCACCGAACTCACCGAAATACACAGGAATCCCGCGACGCACGTACATATTGAACAAGCGGTTGAGCATATTCACGTACGCCTCTTCGCCTACGCCCTGCACGACATCCACGCCCGTATGTCCCCACTCCTGGACGGCTGCCGATCCCGCAAAATCCCACGGGTCATAACTATGTACAGCCACCATCAGTCTATTCGGCACATTGTCCGTCGGCAACACGAGGTTCTCCACAGTCAACTCGGGGTTGCATACATATCCCGGCACGCCGATATAACGTGTCTCGTTCTTGCCGCCGGCTGCACGGATAGCATCCACACATACTTGGTTCCACTCGTTGAGCACCTTGTACTGTGCTCCGCCGTCTGTACGGTTGGCACCGCCGCCCCAGCCGCCGTCCTGAATCTCGTTCAGCGTCTCGAACACCAGCCACTCGCCGTCGTTAGCGAAACGCTTGCCGATCTGCAGCCAAACCATCGTCAACTCCTGTTTGATCAGTTGGTTACGCTCCTCGTCAGCCACAGCTGCCGGCAGGTCAATCCAGTGTGCCCCCTTGCTCGGGGTGTCGGATGCACCAAAACCGTCGTGGTGGATATTGATGATAACGATCAGTCCGGCCTTATGTGCCATATGAACGAGCTCGTCCACACGATCCATCCAGCCTTTCTCTATCGTATAGGTCGGCGCATTGCCGATATGTCCCATCCAGGTGACAGGGATTCGGACAGATCGGAAGCCTGCTTTAGCCAGGCCGTTGAAGGTCTGCTGCGTAGCGGCTTTGTTGCCCCAACCGGTCTCGTACGAACAACCGTCGTAGTGAGCATCCATCTGGTTACCGAGGTTCCAGCCGATACCCATTGACATGGCAAACTGAATGGCTTCATTGTCCATCGGGCGCTGTTTCTTCTCTTGTGCCTGACATGCAGCCAAACTAACCAAGAGTACAGCTAATACTACTGATAACTTTTTCATGGTATTATCTATTTTTAGTTCTAGACTTTCTAGATTTTCTGGATTTCCTAGATTATAATTCAACGGATACTTCGTGACGCCCCGGCTCGTACGGCAGAATTGTAGCTTTGTCTGCGCGCTGTTTGCCATTCGGGTTCTTAACCGTGATGACATACTCTGCATCGCGCCACTTACGCGTCACCTTGTACTCTCTCAGATCGCTCGGGATGCACGGATCAACCTTCAGCCCCTCGTATGTCGGGTGAATACCCAAGATATACTGACTGATCGTCAACCAGTTCCAAGCCGCTGTACCGGTCAGCCAACTGTTCTTACCCTCGCCGGGCTTGGCTGCCTGCTTACCTGCCACCATCTGGCAATATACGTACGGCTCAACCTTATGCAAATCCTGATCCTTGATCCACGCCGGAGCAATCTTCTTGTACAGCGTCCATGCATCGTTTCCACGTCCTGCCAAAACCTGCGCAATGATCACCCACGGGTTGTTGTGGCAGAATATACCGCCGTTCTCCTTATAACCGGCAGGATACGTACTCTGCTCGCCCAGCTCCACATGATAGGTTGTGTAAGCAGGCCAGTTAAGCACCATTCCGTGCTCGCTGTCAAGCAGCTGAGCCGAACTGTTGAGCGCCTTTTCCGGCAATCCCAACTCCGCACCGATACGTGCCATAGCGCACCAGCCCTGGCTCTCGATGAAGATCTTGCCTTCCTCGTTCTCGTTCGAACCGACTTTGTTGCCAAAGTAATCATAAGCACGCAGATACCATGCACCATCCCAACCAAACTGCTCCACCGCCTTGCACATAGCATCGATATGTCCCTGTGCACGTTTCGCCTCGTCGTTGAGTCCGCGCACGTGGCAGAGCTCAACATACTGCCTTCCGCAGAACACGAACAATCCCGCAATCATCAGACTCTCCGCCTTGCTGCCTTCGTTCTTGTTACCTGTGGTCTGGAACGATTCGTTCGGGTCGTTACTAAAGCAGTTCAGGTTCAAGCAGTCGTTCCAGTCAGCCCTGCCTATCAGCGGCAGCCCGTGAGGACCACGGTTCTCAACCACATGGTTGAAACTGATCTTCAGGTGCTCCAACAGACTCACCTCGCTACCCGGCTGGTTGTCCCAAGGCACCATCTCGTCCAATATGCTGTAGTCGCCTGTCTCGCGGATATACGCCGTTGTGCCGAAGATCAGCCACATCGGGTCATCGTTGAATCCGCCGCCTATGTCGTTGTTTCCGCGTTTGGTCAGCGGCTGGTACTGGTGGTAGCAACCGCCGTCGGGGAACTGCGTCGAAGCAATGTCAATAATCCTCTGACGTGCACGCGAAGGAATCTGATGCACGAATCCAACCAAATCTTGGTTCGAATCCCTAAATCCCATTCCGCGACCTACACCGCTCTCGAAGAACGATGCCGAACGGCTCATGCAGAACGTGATCATGCACTGGTACTGGTTCCAGATGTTCACCATCCTGTTCAGACGCTCGTCGCTGCTCTCCACATGATACTTACTCAGCAGCTCGTCCCACAATGCGCAGAGTTCGGCAAACGCCTTGTCAACCGCCTCAACCGTTGCAAAACGCTCTATCACCTCGTGCGCGCGCGCCTTATTTATAATGTGATGGTCGAGCTCGCCAAGCGATGTCAACTCGCCATTATTGGCGGCAAACTTCTCTGCATCGGAATTTTCCTCATAGCCGAGGATGAACACGAAGTCACGGCTCTCGCCTGCCTTCAGCTCCACCTCAATATAGTGGCTTGCAATCGGACTCCAGCCGTGTGCCAGGCTATCTGTAGCTGCGCCGTCAAGCACAGCCTGCGGTTCGCTCAGTTCGTTGTACAGACCCACAAACGACTCACGGTCGGTGTCATAGCCATTTACAGGGCAGTTAACAGCATAGTAGGCATAGTGATTGCGACGCTCTTTATATTCCGTCTTATGATAGATGGCTGTGAAAGCTGCACGCTCCATCTCGACTTCACCTGTAGAGAGATTCCTCTGGAAGTTCTCGCCGTCCGTAGCAGCGTTCCACAAGCACCACTCGGCATAGCTGAACAGTTTCAGCGTCTTTGTATCATTTGACAGGTTCGTCAGCGTCAGTCGCTGAATCTCAGCCTTCACGCCCAGCGGCACGAAGAACAGCACGCTCGCGCGTACATTGTTCTTCTCGCCCGTGATACGCGTGTAGTTCAGACCGTGACGGCACTCGTAGCTGTCCAACTCCGTCTTGCAAGGTTTCCATCCCGGATTCCAGATAGTCTCGCCATCCTTGACGTAGAAGTAGCGACCGGCAGAGTCCATCGGTACGCTGTTATAGCGATACCGCGTAATTCTGCGGAACTTGGCATCTTTGTAGAAGTTATAACCTCCTCCGGTATTACTGATTAGACCGAAGAAATCCTCATTGCCGAGATAATTAATCCAAGGAAACGGCGTCTTGGGATTGGTGATGACGTACTCACGTTTGGCGTCATCGAAATGACCATATTCTGTGTTCATGATAGATTGATTGAAATTACGATGCAAAATTACTGCTATTTTTTGACATGCACAAATACTTTTCCGACCGTTTTTAAGCGTTTTTTGCAAAATAGAAGAAAAATTATTTGCATAAGTCATTTTTTTTCAGTAATTTTGTGCTGTAAAACATAAAATCCCGCCTACCATGAAAGAGTCATTCACTGAAATTCCCCGACTTGAACCGTTAGACGTCTTTTACGTCGGTGAACGCATCAAGACTTTCTTCGAATATCCGGCGCACAGCCATGAGGTGTACGAACTGAACTTTGTGGAGAACGCTGCCGGCGCAGTGCGTACCATCGGTGACAGCCGTGAGACGATAGGCAATCTTGACCTGGTGCTCATCACAGGCAGCAAACTCGTGCATGTCTGGAACCAAGGCTCATGCCCGCAACACGAGATTCATGAGATAACCATCCACATCGATCCTGACACGTTCCATGGTCCACTGATTGACAAGCGGGCGTTTTCCTCCATCCGCCGGATGATCGAACGCGCACAACGCGGCTTAGCGTTCCCGGAACCGGCTATACAGATCATCCGCGAGGATATCATCAACCTCGCACAGAGTGTTGACAGTTTTGCATCGGTCATCCGCTTGCTGAACCTCTTGTACCGGCTCTCACTCGTGGCGGATGCACGCGAGCTGTCCTCCTCGTCGTTTGTCAATGCCTCGGAAAGCAATGAGGATGAACGTGTCGCCAAGACCAAGGAGTTCATCGCTACGAATTACATGCACGACATCCCTCTCCGCCAGCTCGCCGATCTGGCACATATGTCCGAGGATTCATTTTCCCGATTCTTCCGTAACAAGACAGGTCGTACGCCTAACCGGTATCTCATCGACTACCGTCTGGGTATAGCTGCACGTATGCTGCTGACCACGAAACAATCCGTTTCAGAGATCGGCTACGCCTGCGGGTTCAACACGCTCAGCCATTTCAACCGTCTGTTCCGTGAATCGAAAGGCTGCACGCCTTCCGAGTTCCGGGAGCGGTTCTAAAGGTGCGCGTCAGAAAGATCGTTTATCGGTATTTTTCTTCGTTGATATCGTTCAATATACTCAGGTAACTGTCGAAGCGTGACGGGGCTATCGACACCCCTACCTCGGGCAGCACGGCGCAGCCGGGCTCACCGCAATGCAGGCAGTTCGAATAGCGGCAACCGCGGCTCCTGTCGAAGATCTCGCGGAAGTAATGCCCCACTTCCTCCCGCTGCATATCCAGCGTACCGAATCCTTTCACACCCGGCGTGTCAATAATAGCCCCACCGCTGACATCTGATATCTGACTTCTGACATCTGACTTCTCTAAAAAATACATTTCACTGAACGTCGTGGTGTGCATGCCTTTGTTATGCGCATGGCTGATATCCGCCGTGCGGGTGAGCGTCTGCCCGAAGATCGCGTTCAGCAGCGTGGATTTGCCCACGCCGGAGTTACCGCTGAGTAGGGTTGTCTTGCCTATGAATTCGTGTTTCAGATCTTCGATGTCGTCGTACTTTGCGCTGATGGCTACCGTGTGGTAACCTATCGACTCATAGATCTCGCGCAACTCGCTTAGCTGCTCATGCTCCTCTGCCGTGAGCAGGTCAGTCTTGTTGAAGATGATTATCGCCGGCACGCTGTATGCCTCGGCGGTGGCAAGCAACCGGTCGATGAACGTCGTGGAGGTGACCGGATGGTTCAGGGTGACGAGCAATGCCACCTGGTCGATGTTCGCTGCCAGGATATGTGACTGCTTGCTCAGGTTCGTACTGCGGCGGATGATATAGTTGCGGCGAGGCAACACCGACGTGATCCACGTCGTGCCGTTCGGCTGCTGCTCGATGGTCACCTGATCGCCTACGGCTACGGGGTTCGTCGAACGGATGCCGGCGATGCGCAGGTTGCCCTTGACATGACAATCCACGCTCTGCCCGTCGGAGCGTAGAACCCCGATACTGCTGCCGGTTGATTTGATGACTAATCCTTTGTCCATTGTTCGAATCCGTTCTGTTGGCTGTTGTGTCAGAAGGCTTCCGTGGCGGTCAGATAGAACCCGTAACCCTTGATATCCGACCACGAGGGGTAGATGTTGTTCCTCGCCACATCGGCGCGGATATTGATCTTCGCGCGGTTGATGGTCATGCGTAGCCCCAATCCGTAACCTACCTTCGGCAGCGCCCATTGCCAGTGCGTATAATCGTTCACATCGCCTATGCCCGCGAATGCGCATCCGCGCAGCCATCGCCATATTGGGAAACGCAGTTCCCCCTGCAGGGCTATCATCGTGTTGTCGCGGTACATCCCGTACGGTATGCCACGCACAAGATCCTGTCCGCCTATGGTCGGTAGCATCTGAAACGGTATCTGCCCGGGCTTGCTGCTCAATGCTATGTCCGCACGTATCTGATAGCACCACACGACATACTTGCCTATCGGCACGTACTGCCGCCAGTCAATGCTGCAACGTGTGAGATCGGCGGTCGCCCGCCACCGGCGGTTGTAATGCGTCACGCCGGCTTTCAGAAACATTCCCCTGCTCGGATAGTACAACACATCGCGCGTATCGTACTGTGCTGTGATACCCAATCCGGGCATCTGGATCGTTACGGTCTCATCGGAGCTTTGCATATGCGTCCGCTCCCAGATATAGTCGCCGTGAACGCCTATCGACCAGTTGTCGCGGATGGTGATCAGCGGTTGCACGTAGGCGTAGGCTCGCTCGGAGTCGTACGGCTCGCCTATGCGCGCATATGTGTCGGGCAGGTTAGCTTGGTTGCCTATGCCGTAGTACGTATCGGGATACCGGCGGTAACCCGCGCGGAACTGCACCAGCCACGGCAGCAGTCTGCCTACATACAGCGTGCCTTGCACGTTGGCGTACCACTGTTTGTTCAGCGAGTAGGCGCCGCCAACCTGGATGATCGAGGTCTTGGGGCTCAGCACCTTGAAGTACACTTGTGCCGCCGCACCGAACTCCCAGCGCGTCTCCGGCGTGTAGTTGATCACCGGAACGCCCATGGTAGGCCAGTTAGGCAGTGAGTCTAATGGCGCAGCGGACGAGCTGAGCACACTCATCCACACCAACAGAACACTGACCGCGACACCTCGCTTCATGAACAGCTAGCTCACCGACATCCTGCCGCTGATACGTATCAGACGGTCATGATCTCCTTCTCTTTCTTGGCATATACCTCGTCAATCTGACGGATATACTTGTCGTGAAGTTTTTGTGCTTCCTCCTCGGCATCTTTCTCCGCATCCTCGGGCATTCCTTCCTTCACCTGTTTCTTCAGGGTCTCGATGGCATCGCGGCGGGCGTTACGGATGCTGACCTTGGCATTCTCCGCCTCGCCCTTGCATTGCTTGGCGAGTTGCTGACGGCGTTCCTCGGTCAGCGGCGGCAGGATCAGACGGATCGTCTCGCCGTTGTTGTTCGGTGCCAGACCGATGTTCGAGTTGATGATCGCGCGCTCGATGTCACCGATGATCTTCTTCTCCCACGGTTGGATGGAGATCGTACGTGCATCGGGTGTCGTGATCGTCGCTACGTTCGCCAGCGGCGACATGGTGCCGTAGTAGTCCACGCGGATAGCGTCGAGGATACGCGGGCTGGCTTTGCCGGCACGGATATGTGCCAATGCGTCATCAAGGAAGAGCACTGCTGCCTGCATCGACTCTTCCGCCTCGTTGAGGATTTGTTTTGCTTCAATCATAGTATTTAGTGATTTATATCCGCCAAGCATGGCGGATGCTGTTATGGGGTTACTAATGTGCCGATTTTCTCACCGTTCATGACCTTGCTAAGGTTGCCGGGCTTATCCATGTTGAATACATAGATCGGCATCCCGTTCTCCTTGCACATCACGGTGGCGGTCTGATCCATCACCTTCAGTCCGCGGCGGATGACCTCGTCGTAGGTGATAGTCTCGAACTTCGTTGCCGTCGGGTCTTTCTCGGGGTCAGCGGTGTATATGCCGTCCACACGTGTACCCTTGAGCATCACGTCGGCCTGTATCTCCAGTGCGCGCAGCGACGAACCGGTGTCGGTCGTGAAGTACGGACTGCCTGTGCCGCCGGCAAGGATCACCACCGTGCCTTTGTTCAATAGCCGCTTGGCTTTGTCGGGACTGTAGTGGTTGCCTATAGGCTCCATACAGATACTCGTCAGCACACGTGCCGGCTGGTCGATAGCCTCAAACGCACTGGCGAGCGCAAGCGCGTTGATGCACGTAGCGAGCATGCCCATCTGGTCGCCTTTCACGCGGTCAAAACCGCGCTTCGAACCACTCAGGCCGCGGAAGATATTGCCGCCGCCAATGACGATCGCCACCTGTACACCCTGCTGGGCGATAGCTTTGATCTGTTCGGTGTACTCGTGCAGACGCTCGGTGTCTATGCCGAAGCCCTGCTTGCCTTGCAGACTCTCACCGGAGAGTTTCAGTAAGATTCGTTTGTATTCCATAATCGTGATTGTTTTATATGCGATTAAGTTTGGCGTAGGCCAGCAGCAGCGTCTTCATGCCCTTGTCGTCGAAGTCGATCTCTATCTTGTCGTTCTCGTTCTCGCGATACACGCGCTGTACCGTGCCTTTGCCGAACACCTTGTGATCGATCCTGTCTCCTTTGTTCCACTCGGAGGCTACAGCCTGCTGCTCCGTCTTCTGCCTGATACCTGTGGTCGGTTTCAGATTCCTCGGTGACACCGTTGGCTGATAGCTGACCGCTGACGGCTGATAGCTGACCGCTGACCGCTCCCACGGTGAGGGCTCCGCGCTCGGGGCACTGAGCTGCTGGATATACTGCCGGTCGATGTCCTTCAAGAACCGCGAGGGGTTGCTGAAGTTCACCTGTCCGTTCTTCCAGCGCTGCGAGGCGTAGGTCAGGTAACACTCCTGCTCGGCACGTGTGATAGCTACGTACAGCAGCCGTCGCTCCTCCTCCAGCTCGCTCTCGTTCTGGCAGAACGGCGAGGGAAACAGGTTCTCCTCCAGCCCGACGATGAACACTACGGGGAACTCCAGACCCTTGGCGGAGTGCACGGTCATCATCGTGATACGCGCTACGGAGTCATCTGGATTTTCGTCCTGGTCAGTCAGCAGACTCACCTCGTGCACGAAGTCCGTTATGCGCGTCTCTTCGCCCTGCTGCCTGCGGTCTTCGACGTACTGACGGATACCGCTGAGCAGCTCTTCCAGGTTCCCCTTGCGGTCGATGCCCTCAGCCGTCGTGTCGGTGGCGGCATCCGCCATCACCCCGGACTGATTCAGCACGAGCTGCGCGAACTCAAACGCATCGAGCTGTTCCATCTGCTCGGCGAACAGTGCTATCTTCTCAGCAAACGCCTGCAACTTGCGTTGCGTGGCTGCGGCTATCTCTGTGGCATAGACCTCAGGCGTCTGCATCACGCGTAGCATCGGTACGCCCTCACGCAGGGCAGCTGCACGCACACGACCGATCGTCGTGTCGCCTATACCGCGTTTGGGTATGTTCACTATCCGCTCCAGCGCCTCGTCATCGCTGCTGTTCGCCGCCAGACGGAAGTACGCAATGGCATCCTTGATCTCCTTGCGCTGGTAGAAACTCATGCCGCCGTATATGCGGTACGGTATTCCTAATTTGCGCATCTCCTCCTCGAGGTTACGGCTCTGGGCGTTCGTGCGGTAGAGGATAGCTATCTGCTCGTAGTCGCGTTTGTTCAACCGGTGCAGTCCGAGTATCTGCCGCGCTACAGCGCTGCTCTCCTCGCGGTCGGTACTGTAACCGGTCAGGTGCAGCCGCTCGCCGACCTCCTTCTCCGAATAGACCTCTTTGTATATCTGCCCTTTGTTCTTATGGATGAGGCTGTTCGCCGCATTGACGATGTTCTGCGTCGAGCGGTAGTTACGCTCCAGCTTGAAGAGCTTGGCGCCGGTGTAGCCGTTCTGGAACGTGAGGATATTCTCGATCGTCGCCCCGCGAAAACTGTATATACTCTGCGCATCATCGCCCACGACGCATACGTGGTTCTGCGGCTCTGCCAGCAGCTTGACGATCAGGTATTGCGTGTGGTTCGTGTCCTGATACTCATCCACCAGCACGTGCCAGAACCGCTGCTGGTAGCGTTGGCGCACCTCGGGGTTGTTGTTCAGCAGCAGCACGGTGTACATCAGCAGGTCGTCGAAGTCCATCGCATTCGCTGCCCTGAGACGGCGGTTGTACTCGGCATATACGCTCGACATCTTGTACAGCCGCTCCAATCGGTCGAGCTTAGCATACGCCTCGCTGCGCGTGTAGGCTTCGGGATCGACGAAGTTCGCCTTGGCGGAGCTGATGCGCGCCAGCACCATGCCGGACTTGTATATCTTGTCATCCAGCTGCAGGTCTCTGACGATCTTCTTCACCAGGCTCTTCTGGTCGGCTTGGTCGTAGATTGTGAAGTCCCGCGTGAAGCCGATATTGTCCGCCTCCGCCCGCAGGATACGTGCGCAGATGCTATGGAACGTTCCCATCCACAGATACCGTCCTACATCTTCGCCCACGAGGCGGATGATACGTTGCTTCATCTCCCGGGCGGCTTTGTTGGTGAACGTCAGTGCGAGGATATGTCCGGCAGGTACACCCTGCGTGAGCAGGTAAGCGATCTTATAGGTGAGCACACGCGTCTTGCCGGAACCCGCTCCGGCTATCACCAGTTGTGGACCGTCGTTGTACGACACGGCGGCACGCTGGCTCTCGTTCAAGTCATCAATAAACTGCATTCTTTACGCGTTTGCACACATTAACGCCACAAAGTTACAAAAAAAAAATGAAAAATCATAATTATTTGCATTTTTTTTTGCAAAAATGAAAAAAAAACTGTAACTTTGTAGCGAAAATCGAATAATTGCTAACTTTTGGCTTTCGACTTTTGACTTTTGACTGTATATGTTACCGGTAGAATTTGTCGATATGATGCAACAGCAGTTGGGTGCGCAGGCGCCCCAGCTCTTCCATGCCTTGGAGCAGGAGCCGGTGACCTCTATCCGTCTGAATGACAAGATCGACGAGCTGTCGTTTGATGCCGATATCGACGAGGTGCCCTGGCATTACGACGGTTACTATCTGTCTGAACGTCCGCAGTTCACGCTCGACCCGTTGATGCACGCCGGCTGTTACTACGTGCAGGAGGCATCGTCGATGCTCATCGAGCGTGCGCTGGAGCAATACGTGAGCGAGGACAGCCTGGTGCTCGATCTGTGTGCTGCACCGGGCGGCAAAGCCACCCTGATCAGCCAGTACATGGGCTCGCAGGGTCTGCTTGTGGCGAACGAGGTAGTGCGCCAGCGGGTGTTCATCCTCTCTGAGAACATCCAGAAGTGGGGCAACGGCAACACCATCGTCACGCATAACGCCCCGGAGCTGTTCAGCGAGGCGATGCCCAGAGCATTCGACTGCATGCTCGTTGATGCGCCGTGCTCCGGCGAGGGTATGTTCCGCAAGGACGAGCAAGCCGTAGCCGAATGGTCGATGCGCAACGTGCGTATGTGCGTTGATCGCCAGCGCTCGATCCTGCGCGGCGCGTGGGAGGCACTCAAGCCCGGTGGCATACTGATCTACTCCACCTGCACGTTCAACCGCCATGAGTGCGAGGAGAACGCCATGTGGATTGCCGATGAGCTCGGCGCGGATATGCTGCCGCTCAGTCTTGATCCGGCGTGGGGTGTCGTGGAGAGTATAGCCGGTTATCACTGCTATCCGCATCTGGTGCGCGGCGAGGGGTTCTACCTGTGCGTGCTGCGCAAGCGCCGCAAGGATTTCACACCGTTCCGCATACGCCAGGGCAAGAAACCCAACAGCACCCCTATCACCCGTGAGGACGAGCAGCTCGTGCGCTCGTGGCTCAGCCATCCCGATGAGTGGGCGTTGCGCCAGCTCGACCGGTTCATCACGGCGTACCCGATGAAGTACAAGGAGCTGGTTGACTATATGAGCACGCGGTTCCTGTGCATATCCTTAGGCTTCGGTCTGGCTGAGGAACGCGGCAAGCATTTCGCGCCGCAGCACAGCCTGAGTATGTCCAAAGCCATACGTATGGAGGCGTTCCCGCAGCTTGAGCTTGATCTGAACAGCGCGCTGGCGTTCCTGCGCACCGAGGCACTGCCTATAGCCAACCTGCCGCTCGGACTGCTGCTCGTCACCTATCACGGCGTGCCGCTCGGGTTCGTCAAGAACGTCGGCTCGCGCTGTAACAATCTCTATCCTAACGAATGGCGCATCCGCAATCTTTGATAATATTGCTGCTTGCAGCTATGCCGCTCTGCGCGCAGCAGTGGCATACGACGGTTGACATCGTGCATCCTGCCGAGGTCACGCTGCCGGAGTCTGTCGGCGAGTTGCTGCTGGTGAACAATGCCGTGGCGCACCCCGACTATCCGTCAGGCGCGTTCTTCACGCTGATGGCAGCGGCGGAGAGCCTCGAGGGATCGGAGTTCCTGACCTCGGTGCTAGAGACCTCGCAGAACAGCAGCGGCAGTCTGTACCGCAAGCAGCTGCTCACTGCCGACCGCGCGGATTCGCTGCTCATCAACTACCAGAGCGATGCCTTGCTGGTGCTCAACCAGCTCATCGTCCATCCGGCTACCGAGTGTTTTGCTATCGATGACGAGACGTTCTACGCCTGCACGCAGGGCGTGGCGGCAACACATTGGACGCTGTTCTTCCGCGATGCGCAGGACGGCGCGCTGCACACGCGCACGCTCGTGTATGCTGATACCTTGTATTGGGAGAGTGAGGAAGTGTCCTGTGCCGCGGCGGTGCAGACCTTGCCCTCAACCGACGAGGCGCGCAGTGAGATGTGCCTGTACGCCGGCGAGCGGCTGGCACAACGATTGATGCCCTCCGTCGAGACCGAGGATCGTTATCTGTATGACTTGGGTAAAACCGATCAGGGGATGTACTGCTTCGTGCGCCAGCAGTGGCAGCAGGCTATCGATGCCTGGTCGCAGCCGCAGCGGGACAAGAAAACCGAAGCCTACGCCGCCGCTAACTGCGCCGTCACGTACGAGCTCCTGGGCGACCTTGACGCGGCTTGCGCTGCCTGCGACCGTGCCCTGAATGCCTTGACTTCCCTCCGCTCCGCCGATGCCCGTCAGCAGGCTGTGAATATACGCTATTATCAGGAGCATCTCCGAGGGCGGATGGCAAGGTGAGACGCTGGATCTGCTTCTGCAGGAACCGCTCAATCTTTCCCCAGTACCGTGCATCTTCCGGTGTGACGAGGGTGATTGCCTCGCCGCTGTTCTCTGCGCGTGCCGTACGACCGATGCGGTGCACGTAGTCCTCGGCGTCACGTGGCACGTCGAAGTTGATCACTAAGGGTATGTCATCCACATCGATGCCTCGCGCTACGATATCCGTGGCAACCAGCACATCGACCTTGTTGTTACGGAAGTCCAGCATCACCTCGTCGCGTTGCTTCTGCTCCAGATCGCTGTGCATCGCGCGGGCGTTCAGTCCCTGGCGGCTGAGCAGCACCGTCAGCTCCTTCACGCGCTGTTTCTTGCCGGCAAACAGGATCACCTTACTCAGATGTTTCTCTTTCAATAGTCCGATGATGAATGGTATCTTCTGCGCCTCGTAGCAGCACAGCGCACGCTGGGCGATGCTCTCCGGCGGACGCGAGATGGCTATCTTCACCTCCGCGGGGTTACGCATGATCTTCTTCGCCATCTTTCGGATGTTCTCAGGCATCGTGGCGGAGAACAGGATCGTCTGACGCTCGCGCGGCAGGTGATCGACGATCTTCATGATGTCGTCGTAGAATCCCATGTCGAGCATCCTGTCGGCTTCGTCCAGGATGAAGTACTTCACGCCTGAGAAGTCGATGTCCATGATGTTCATGTGACTGAGGAGTCGCCCGGGCGTGGCGATCACGATATCCGCACCGGTCTTCAGTCCGTTGGCTTGCGTCGAGAAGTTCCCGCCGTCGTTGCCGCCATATACGGCCACCGACGAGAACGGCACGTAGTACCCGAAGCCCTCCATCTGCTGGTCTATCTGTTGCGCCAGCTCGCGCGTGGGCGCCATGATGATCGCATTGAGCTTGTCGGGGTCGTGCCCGTCGTACTGCAGGTTCGTGAGCAGCGGCAGGATATACGCTGCCGTCTTGCCCGTGCCCGTCTGCGCACAACTGATCACATCCCTGCCCTCTAGGATGATCGGTATAGTCTGCTCCTGCACCGGCGTGCAGGTATCGAAATGCATGTCCCACAGTGCATCCAGCACCTCGTCCGACAGCGGTAGTTCGTCAAAATACATATCTCAATTTTCTTAATTGGCTACAAAGTTACGAAAAAAAATGCGCATTTGCAAATGTTTGCGAAAAAAAATCCACATTTGCAAATATTTCGTGCAAAATGTGGATTTTTTTACATTCTACAGGCGTTTGCTTGCGTCGTAGCTTTCAATCGTCTTTGATTGGATCACTACTGTCGTGTCGCCGCGTTGGACGTAGGACGAGGAGGTAGTGACGGTGCGGGTGACGTTGCACGAGGTCAGAACAGTGGCTGCTCCGATGATCATCAGGGCAATAGCTGCCCCGATGATTTTCATGATCTTTGCTTTCATGGTTCTCGAAAGTTAGGATTAGCCGTTGTTCTGGTCGTACGCGGCGGCGCAGATGCTCCAGCGGTAAGCCTTCAGGGTCTTCAAGCCACCCGGGGTGTCTTTCTGCGCGTTGAACGCCGTGATGTCTGCTGCTGCCTGTGCCAGGTCGTTGCCACGTGCAGCGACAGCGCGGCTGATAGCTGCGAAGCGTGCACGCTGTGCCTGCTCGTCAGCGGTGACAGGTGTCGAGCGCTTGTAGGCGTCAGCGGGTTTGACATAGAACCGTTGGCAGTTGGGGTTGGTGGTTGCGGCGGTACGGTGGGTCATGATGACGTAGTTGCCGTGGTTGTGACCGTTCTGTTTCTTGGGTTTTTTGATTGCTCCGGAGATGGTCTCGATACCACCC
>Ga0310786_10000404_pt1 | contig 70183 bp, 56 predicted proteins | sample AusTroGonzalo_MG_FD_203881 | JGI IMG/M metagenome (GOLD analysis project Ga0310786, IMG submission 203881) | Bovine rumen microbial communities from tropical cattle in Woodstock, Queensland, Australia - Gonzalo_03 (v2) (version 2) | ecosystem: Host-associated > Mammals > Digestive system >... | reverse complement strand
TCGGGTCTGGCGGGTCGGCCAACAGATACCGACAATTCAGGCTGTCTCCTGATTGGGTGAACCGAAACAACGCCCCTCTTGACTCGTAGCCGCCTTGATAATTGGGCATTTCTCTTCTTGCCGTTTTTAATAGGACTATGGTACCGTCGTCGTCCATGACGGCGGCACCATCTGTGAAACCCAAGAAACCTTCTGCCACTTGTAGGGTATGTTCTTTCACCACATTCAAGTCGTCATCGAGAATCATAATCTTAAGTTCGCCCGAATCATTCAGTCGATTGGTCATAATTCGTCCCGAAACGAAACAACCTCCATCGTCCAAAGGGGTTAAGGTTTGCAAAACCAGTTGTTTCCCTTCTGGCGCAGGGAATGTGGTTGTTTGGTATTGCCCATCGCCAAACACCTTGAAATAGGCACCATCATTACCTGAACAGCCAACGAGTTCCATAGTGTTGTCCTCGTTGATGAAACCACTGCTGATAGAAACACTATCCGGCAAAATGGTTTCCCATTGCTGTCCGTAACTCGTCGCCGCCATCACCATCAGGCAGCAAGTCATCATGATTTTCTTTGTCGTTTTCATTGTCTTGTTGGTTTTATCTGTCCTATTCGTTTTATTTGATTCTCTGAAATATTGATGATATCAGTTCATGGTTTGCTGCGTTTTTGGCCCTTTCTCCGTCCACGAGCAACAAAGAAAGGCGCTCGCCATTCGTTTGTTTGCTTATTCTGATTGAAGGCGTCTGGAAAAGCCTGTGAGTAAATAAGCACGAATTAGTTCACGCCTAATACGCGAACTTTTCCGCTATCTTATTCTCACTCATAAATTGTTTTCCAGACTTTTCAATCAGAGAACAAGAGCGTAAAGCCCTTTATTATGTCTTTGTTTGTCTGCAAAAGTAATACTTTTCTGTTTTCCAACGGTCCAGTTCAATAAAAATCCACTATTTGCCATCTTAATATCCTACGATTATATCGGCGAACTGATTCCATCCCATAGCGGACTTGTTTTCATATTTCACGGGTTTTCTTTATTATCGGCAAAGGTAAGCATAATAAATGCTTGTCAAAGAGTTTTTGAGGTCTCGCATGGTTTTGTCCCTACTTTTTTCAGATGGTCCATTGTTATATTTTTGAGAATCAACATCATGAAAAGATGCATAAGGATTTTTTGTCCCTATGATTTTTGTTTTCCATTGTCATTTATTGTCTGAAACGGCAAAAAAAAACCGCCACGCATCATTCGTAATGGCGAGCGAAGCGTGGCGGTATAGTTGAAAGAGATGGGGTTATTCCACCACCACCAGGTAGTAGTTCTTCTTGCCCTTTTGCATCAAGATGTACTTGCCGTCGATGAGGTCGTCGGTGGTCATCACTTTGTCGAGGGTGACCTTTTCCTTGTTGACGCTCACGCCGTTGGCTTGGGTCATCTTGCGGGCTTCACCCTTGGAGGGGAAGATCTGCGTGTTGACGGCCATAAAGTCGACGATCGGGATGCCGGCTTCGAGGTCGGTGCGGGAGACGTGTTCTTGGGGAACACCGTCGAAGATGTCGAGGAAGGTTTGCTCGTCGAGTTTCTCCAAACCTTCTTTGGTCGACTTGCCAAAGAGAATGTTGGAGGCTTCGATGGCGGCATCCAAGGCCTCTTGCGAGTGCACCAATACGGTGACCTCTTGAGCGAGGCGCTTTTGCAGCACACGCATGCCCGGGTCTTTCTTGTGCTCTTCAATGAGGGCGTCAATAGTCTCTTTATCCAGCGAGGTAAATATCTTGATGTATTTCTCAGCGTCCTCATCGCTGACGTTGAGCCAGAATTGGTAGAATTTGTAAGGTGTAGTGCGCTTCGGGTCGAGCCAGATGTTGCCGCTCTCTGTTTTACCGAACTTCTTGCCATCGGCTTTGGTGATGAGCGGGCAGGTAAGGGCAAAAGCCTCGTTTTCAAAGCCCAACGTTCTGCGAATCAGCTCCGTGCCCGTGGTGATGTTGCCCCATTGGTCGTTGCCGCCCAGTTGCAGCTTGCAGTTCTTATGCTGATAGAGGTAGAGGAAGTCGTAGCCTTGCAGGAGTTGGTAGGTGAACTCGGTGAAGCTCAAACCGTCGCGGGCGGTGCCGTTGAGGCGTTGCTGCACGCTGTCTTTGGCCATCATGTAGTTCACGGTGATGTGCTTACCCACCTCGCGCGCGAAGTCGAGGAAGGTGAAATCTTTCATCCAGTCGTAGTTGTTCACCATCTCGGCGGCGTTAGGCTCCTTCGACTCAAAGTCGAGGAACTTGGCCACCTGCGCCTTGATGCACTCTTGGTTGTGGCGCAAGGTCTCTTCGTTGAGCAGGTTGCGCTCTTGGCTCTTGCCCGAGGGGTCTCCAATCATACCGGTGGCACCACCCACAAGAATGATGGGCTTGTGGCCGCAGCGTTGCAGGTGACGCAGCATCATGATGCCGCAAAGGTGACCAATATGTAAGGAGTCGGCCGTCGGGTCGGTGCCGAGGTAAGCCGTTACCATTTCTTTCTGGAGGAGTTCTTCCGTTCCTGGCATCATCTGTGCCAACATTCCGCGCCAGCGGAGTTCTTCAACAAAATTCTTCATCGTTATGATTTTATTTTGGGCGCAAAAATACGAAGAAATCGTTGTAAGTCTGTAAAAAAGTTTTGCTTTCTCGTGAGGACGATAATTATACCCATATGGATATATTTTTGGATAAAACATCAAAATTATATTCTATCGGGTATAAAATAGATGTTTTTATATAAAATTATATGCGTTCGGATGTGATTTTATAAAAATTTGACGATTTTACATCATATCTAATGTAATTTCAATAAAAAGTATTATTTTTGCAGCCGAAAGGATATAAAAAGATGAAGAAAACCCCTCTGACAGAGACCGTGAAACGGTTAAGGAAGCAATATGGTCTGACACAAGAGCAACTTGCTCTAAAATCAGGCGTGGGCTTGAATTTCGTCCGTGAAATGGAGCAGGGCAAAGCCACTGTCAGGCTCGATAAAGTCAATCAAGTACTCAATTTGTTTAATTATGAAATGGTGCCCACACCAAGAAAGGATAAGCAATGAAAAAGGCTCTGATTTACTATCGGGATATTTTGGCGGGACGACTCGCCGAGACAGAGGATGGTTATGAGTTTCGATACGAAACCACCTATCTTGCCAGGCCACAGGCCGAACCCATCAGCCTCACCTTGCCTTTGCGCGAGGAAGTTTATCAAAGCCATGTGTTATTCCCGTTTTTCGACGGACTGATACCCGAAGGCTGGCTCTTGGATGTGGCCGTGCGTAACACCGACATCAGCATTCTTGACAGGATGTCGTTGCTGCTATTGTGCTGCAAAGATTGCATCGGGGCCGTTAGTGTAATTCCTGACAATGAGGAGGATTGATATGTGTAAGTGTTTGTTTTGCTACAAGGAATTGAACGAGGGAGAAAAGGATTTTCATGCCCGCTGTGCTCGTAAGTTGTTCGGTTCGGCGGAGGCTCCCACGATGGAATACACCCAGTCCGATATGGATCGACTTGCCGAACAAATCATCCGTGCGCAAACCACACTCACAGGCGTGCAGCCCAAATTGTCGTTGAACATACAAAAGCACGAAGGAAGTCAGCGATTGACTATAGTAGGACTATGGGGTGCCTACATTTTCAAGCCCCAGACCTCAAGGTTTGCTGAACTGCCAGAGAATGAAGATCTTACTATGCATCTTGCTGAAATTTCAGGCATTAGAACGGCACAACATTCATTAATTCGCCTTGCCGATGATTCCTTGGGTTACCTCACACGTCGCATGGATCGAGATGCAAAAGGAAACAAACTGGCGATGGAAGATTTTTGCCAACTTACAGAGCGACAAACGGAATACAAATACCGTAGTTCCTACGAGCAAGTGGCTAAAGCTATCGAACGCTATTCCACGGTTCCGCAATTAGATGTAATCAATTTTTACGAAGAGGTAATCTTTTGTTGGCTTACGGGCAACAACGACATGCACTTGAAGAATTTTTCGCTGCTTTCGCAACAAGAGGGTAGCCCCGAACTGTCGCCTGCCTACGACCTGCTCAATGTGGCCATCGTGAATCCTGAAGATACCGAAGAATTGGCCCTCACCTTGAATGGCAAAAAACGTCGTATTTCCCGCAAGGATTTTGTTGAAGCCGCAAGCAGGTCTGATGTTTCGGAGAAAGTCTTGGATGGACTGATTGGGCATTTCAAGCAATGTTTGCCAGCATGGGAAAGGAAAATCGATGAATCGTTCCTTTCTGATGAGATGAAAACGGATTATAAAGAATTGATTTTCAAAAGAATGAACAAATTATTAGGATTGTAGGGCGTCTTTTTTATTGCAACGCATTAATCGGTTGGCTGACAAGATTTGTTAGAATTCATAGTGCCTCAACCTGCACCGCATATTCTCCAAAACATTCCCTCCAAACAACCACGAATCCGCGAAATGCAAATTGCCTTTCGGGAACATCTGTTCGTAGGCGGGGATGAAAACCATTTCGGGGTCGAGGTCGGGGCAAACAGTGGTGTGGTTGTAGAGGATTGTCCTGGTAGGGCAGGGGACAATCAGAATGCTGTCACGGGCCTCATTGTATTTGGCCATGCCTAAGTGGAACTCAGCAGGGATGGTATCTGTTGTCATCGTCCAAGTGGTCGGATTAATACCCACCACACCGCCGCGTGAAACCATGCTGATGGCGGTTGTGTCGGTCACCGAATTGAATATAATCAAACCTTGCATGATGCTGTCTGTAGCAGGTCTCAAGGCCTCGGGATAGGTTGCTAAATCCTCCGCAGTGACATGATAGCCAATGCAATAAGCAGCTACCATCTGTTGGCGTTGTTCCTCTGTCATGCTGTGTTTGAGTAATTCGATAAGCACCTGTGAACCTTGGCTGTGACCCATCAGGAAGAAGGGACGGCCATGGTTGTAATGTGTCATATAATATTGAAAGGCGTTGCTGATGTCTTGGGCAGGCGTCTCCACAAGCTGAACCAGCATGGATGTAGGCTGCTGGTAGGCCTCAAAAATCATCTGACGGTAATAGGGCGCATAAAAATTGTACTCACCATACAGCATTTTGTTGAACCGCTGGTTGTCATTGGCTTCTTCGCGTACCTCGGGCTGGGTGATGTCGGCATACCAGGAGTTTCCGTTATCTTCATAAGAGATGGTCGACACCGTTGGATACACATAAAACACATCGACGGCATGGCTTTCGTCGCCGAAGCTGTACCAATAGGTGGCGTCAGTGTAGTCGATGGTTGTGTCAATGGGATGTGGTTGGTGCTTGCAAGAAACGGTTACAGCCATCATTAATGCCATCAAAAGGGCAAAAAAAGACTTGTTTTTCATCGGAATAATAGTTTTTGTGGCGACAAAAATAGTAAAAGTTCGATTTTTTGTCGAAAACTCAATTTATTTTCGCAACTTTGCAGCGGAAAAAATTTTGAAATTTTGAAATATTAAATCTTGAAATCTTATGAAAAGAGACGAAAAAATCTTTGATCTGATTCGCCAAGAAAAAGAGCGTCAGATGCACGGAATCGAACTCATCGCTTCGGAAAACTTTGTCAGTGAGCAAGTTCTGGAGGCCATGGGTTCTGTCATGACCAACAAATACGCCGAGGGTTATCCTGGCAAACGTTACTACGGCGGCTGCCAAATCGTCGACCAGAGCGAGCAAATCGCCATCGACCGCGCCTGCCAACTGTTCAACGCCACCTTCGCCAACGTGCAGCCCCACTCGGGCGCACAGGCCAACATGGCTGTGATGCAAGCCTTGCTTGAACCCGGCGACACCTTCATGGGCCTCGACCTCTCGCACGGTGGTCACCTCTCACACGGCAGCCCGGTCAACGCTTCGGGTATGCTCTACAAGCCCGTCGCCTACCATGTGGCCAAGGAAACCGGTCGCGTCGACTACGACGAGATGGAGAAGATTGCCCTTGAGTGCAAGCCGAAACTCATCATCGCAGGTGCTTCTGCCTACAGCCGTGACTGGGACTACAAGCGTATGCGCGCCATTGCCGACAAGGTCGGTGCTGTCCTCATGGCCGACGTCAGCCACCCCGCTGGCCTCATCGCCAAGGGCCTGCTGAACGACCCGCTGGAGTACTGCCACATCATCACCACCACGACCCACAAGACCCTCCGCGGTCCCCGTGGCGGCATGATCCTCATCCGTCATGACTTCGAAGACCCGCGCGGCCGCAAGACCCCGAAGGGCGAAGTCAAGATGATGTCCGCTTTGATCAACAGCGCTGTGTTCCCGGGCATCCAAGGTGGTCCTCTGGAGCATGTCATCGCTTCCAAGGCCGTTGCCTTTGGTGAGGCCCTGACCGACGACTACAAGGAGTACATCATGCAGGTGCGCACGAACGCTGCTGTGATGGCCAAGGCCTTTGTCGACAAAGGCTATCAAGTCATCAGCGGCGGCACCGACAACCACTCGATGCTGATTGACCTCCGTGGCAAGTTCCCGGAGATCACCGGTAAGATGGTGGAGAACACCCTCGTCCTTGCCGACATCACCGTCAACAAGAACATGGTGCCCTTCGACAGCCGCTCACCGTTCCTGACCTCTGGTCTGCGTGTTGGCACGCCCGCCATCACCACCCGTGGCCTGAAGGAAGACAAGATGCCCATCATCGTCGACATGATTGACGACGTCATCGGTGACATCAATCCCGAGACCAAGACCGCTTCGGAGGCCAAGATTGCCGCCGTCCGCGCCGAGGTCAACAAGATGATGAAGGACTATCCGCTCTTCGCTTGGTAAGTCTGAGTCCATGTCATTTCGAGTATTTTAAGGCATAGATACGCTCACCTTTCAGGTTCGGTATGACATGCCTTAAAATACGAAGAAATATATGGGCTATGGACACACTTTAATTTAATGGTCGCTCCTTGTGGGGCGACCATTATTGTTTGCAAAAGTTTGTAATCCAAACTTACAATCCGTTGATAATCAATCCGCATGTCTCGAAAAAGTTTGTAAAGGTCTTTCCCTTGCATTTTTCGAGCATTTTTTGTAATACTTTTGCAGCAGAAAAACGAAACGACATGCTATTGGATAGAATGAAACGGATTGCAAAAACGCTGGGACTGGTTTTCGGTATGCTACTTTTGCTGCCCTCTTGCAACAGCAAAGCCAAGACGGAGCGCATGGCCGCTATCGTGGCAGAGGTGCGCGCCAAGTACAAGGCCGACGAGGACATCAGCAACGACGACCAAATCTTTGAGGCTTATGATCATTTTGTGAAGCACAAAGATTATGAAAATGCTGCCCTAGCCGCGCTGTATAGTGGTTGTGTGCGTCAAGCCAAAAAGGAATACGAAACTGCCATGAACTGCTACAAGGAAGCCGACTATTTTGGTCGCATGGTCGGTGATTCGGTCAGTGCGGCCTTCGCGCAATATTATATAGGTGACCTGCTCAACGACAGCGGCAACGAGGCCGAAGCCATCATGAACTACAAAGCCGCCGCCGAGCTGTGGGGTGACAGCCTTTCACGCAAGGCCAAGTGCTTTAACGCCGTGGCCATGATGTACATCATAAACGACGACTATGACAGCGCGTTTGTCTATCTCGGCCAAGCCTTAAAGTTGGCTCAAACCTTAAAAGACAACGTTACCGAGGCTTCCGTTTGGAACAACTATTCTGTGGCCTATCAGCTGCTTGACGAATACGATACCGCTTTGGATTGTCTGCGCAAAACAGTACCTTTAGTAGACGAAAAACGCCGCCCCATCGCTCTGCTCAACTTGGCGAAAGTATATTTGGCCTTGGGCGAACGCGACTCCTTGGAATACTATAAGACGCAGATGCTCAACGCCATAGAAACGGTGGAGTGCAAGCCCGAAACTATGGCTGCGGTGTATGGCTTCCTCATCAAAGACGCGTTGGCAGTGGGCGATTACGAAGGTGCCTATCAGTTTGAAAAACAGCACGAACAAGTGGCTTTGGACTTGCTTTCCGACCAAACACAGAGTTCCGTCCTCGAAATCCAGAAGAAATACGATTTTGAGGCGCAGACCAATCAACACAACCGCCAAATGCTCTCTCGGCAAAGGGTCATCATCTTGCTCACCATCATTTTGATTTCGGCTTTGGTGGCGGTCACCCTGTTGATTCTCAACGCCTTGAAAAAGAAGCGTATCGAGGCCGAAATCAGCGCGAACCTCTTGGAACTGAAGAAACGCAACGCGCAACAGCAGCAAGAACGTAGCGAGATGAAAGTGCAGTTGGAGGAACTGCAAAAGCAAACCGATAGCAAGCTGAAAGACGAGTATTTGCAAAAATGCCATATCATCCGCCATTTCGAGGTGCTTTCGCATGACCGCAACAATCCGATGGCTTTCAAGGACTTGGAGAAATCGCTCTTTGAGGGCGAAGACCATTGGGCGGGCTTTGAGGCGGCCTTCGAAGGTGTGCATCCAGGTTTCATCGCCTCGGTGCGACAAAGTTACCCTGACCTTACTGACATGGAGTTTCGCTATTGCCTGCTTTCGCATTTCAAGCTCTCGCGCCAGGAATACGCCGACGTGCTCGGTTGCAGCGTTTACAATGTCGACAAAATCCGCACAAGTCTTAACTCAAAGATGAAAACAAAAGAATAACAAAATGAAAAACAGAACTTTAATATTCGTCATTATCGCCATCTTCGCGTTTATCGCCTCTTCGTGTAAGAAAGAACCCACGGGCAATTCTCTCATCGGTGACGACAAGAAAATCGACATCAAAGGCACGTTGATGAACGGCGACATGAAAAATCCCAACATCGAAGCGGGCTATTGGGGCAAGACGGTTTATGTGTATTTCCATGAGGAACTGGGCGACTGCGAGGTAAGCATCAGCAACTCGCAAGGGAATGTTGTTTTCTGTGATACCATCGATACCTATCCATACGCTTCGGTGCGCTACTATATGGGCGACCAACCTTTAGGACGCTATCATCTCTCCATCAGCGATGGTACCCATGAGGCCGAGGGCTGGTTCAACAATTTCCGCCTCGTTGTAGTTCAACCACATTAAATTCAAAATTGTATGAAAAGATTGATTTTAGTTTTCGGGCTGGTATTTATCATCACTGGCCTCAACGCTCAAGAAAAAGGGCAATTCGTTCTCCAAGCCGAAGCCAATGCTGGCGTTTTGTTCCACGATTTGTTGAAAGACAATCGAAAAGTTCATCCCGAAGTTGCCCTTGGCGCGGTTTTCGGCTATCAAGTCAGCGACCATTTAAGCTTGGGCATTGGCGCCAATGTCCGCCAAACCTCCGATGTGGTCACTTGGTTGCCCGTGTTCGCCTCGGCCAAGTTTCGCTTCGATGGTGGCAAAGTCAGGCCCTTTGTGGAGGCTCGTTGCGGTTACGCCTTTTGTTTGTTGGGCTTGGGCTATAAAGGTAATAGCAAAGGTAATAGCTATGTGTCGTTGGCCTTATGCGAGGGCTTTTATGCCACTGCGGCTGGTGGTTGTTCGTTCGGACATTCCGACCTTGGCCTTGGTGTGCAGTTCGTCAATATCCACACCTACGAAATGGGCTGGAACATAGCGGGAGAGCCTTTCACCTACGAGAGCCAAAACATCAAGCCCGCCGTTTTTGTCCGTTATGCTTACAGATTTTATTTTGGAAAACAAACACCTAAAATTCAATAGTTTATGAAGAAAACACTTTTCGTTTTATGCCTGATTACATTCTTTTCAGGCGCGGCCTTTGCCCAACTCGATACGGTGCGAAGCAACAAGAACGAGTTCAGCATTGGGTATGGCCACATGCCTTCCAGTAGCTTCCGCTATCGTCCGGGCTGCATGTTTTATCCTGAAACGGACAACATCGGCGCCATTTACGTCACCTACACACGCCGCCTCACCAAGGTCATCGGTATTGGCCTGACGTTTTGTTACGACCCCATTCATCTCGACTACTACGGCACGGTGAACGGCAACAACACCCTCATCTGTAAAGTGCGCGAAAACAGTTTCACGCTTATTCCACACCTGAAAATCAATTGGTTGAACACCAAATATGTGAATCTTTACAGCAAAGTTGGGTTTATGGGATTTCAACATGTGACTTACAAGCAGGAAGAATTTTACCCTGAAATCTATGAGGTCAACCCAGCTGAAATCACCCATTACTTGGATGGCTTCCAGATTACGCCCGTTGGCGTTGAGGTCGGCACCAAACGCTGTGCAGGCTTCATCCAGTGCGGCATCGGCATGGAAGGTATCATCAGTATCGGATTTCGTTACGGACTAAAAGATAAGGAGTAAACAACATGAAAAAGCCTTTGTTATTTTGCATCGCTCTTGTGGCTTTGATGGCCTCCTGCGTGGAAGAGCCTACCATCTATCTTCGCCTCCCCAATGAGGATGCCGCTTCCATTCCTTATCAGATGGACGACACAATAAAAATGTGTAACCAAGACGGCGACACGCTCTCTTTTATCGTCACCTACGACGAGACCAAACCCTTCTCGGAAGACTATTGGGGTTACCCCAACGATGCAAAGATGTCCATCATCCGCCAGCCTTGGTGTTATGCCCGGACGGTACTATTGCACTGCAATTCCGACATCACCGACTCCCGTTTAATGTTCACCGTAATTCCCGACAAATACCTCTATTTCGAATGGAACTATGAATTGGCCATTGCCGAAATCAATCTCAATAGCCCAACGGAGACCGTAGAGGTGAACGGTGTGACCTATGAGAATGTCCACGTCGATAGTTACTACGACCCACAGACAGGCGACCTGTGGCATCTATGGTACTACAGCGAAGAAGTTGGGCTGATTGCCGTCAAAAACAAGAACCATTCACTGACGCTTGTGCCATAAAAAGTGATGCTTTTATTCATTTTTTGGGATAGTGTGTCGTCGGTTTTCCTAACTTTGCAGTGACAAAACCCAACACAAATCTTCAAAATCATGGACATTACTAACATTTTGGGCGCTTTAACGGGCAATGATGCCGTTGACGCCATCGCGAAAAATCTGAAAATAGACTCGAAGCAAGTGTCTTCGGTCATCACCAGCGCACTGCCATCGCTGCTTGGTGCAATGCAAAAGAACGCTTCCACTCAAGGCGGTGCCGACGCTTTGGCCAAAGCCCTCGGCGACCATGCTGGCAACGCAGGCAACATCCTCAGCAACCTTGCGGGTGCCGACCTCACTGACGGCAACAAGATTTTGAGCCATATCTTTGGCGGCAACCTGTCTTCGGTCATCAGTGGTATCTCGAAAAAGAGCGGTGTGGCCAACAACTTGGTAAACAGCATCCTGGCTGCCATCGCTCCCAGTCTGCTCGCCCTTTTGGGCAAAGGTCAGCAAAGCAGTGGCACCAATGCAGCTGGCTTGGCTGGTATGCTTGGGATGATACTGGGAGGCAGCTCCAATAGTGGTCTTGGCGGCATCTTGGGCGCAGCCATGCGAGACAAGGACGGCGATGGCAAGCCCGACATTTTGGGTGGCTTGGGTAGCCTCTTTGGGAAGTAATTGTTTTTCTTCTCACGCAGAATCCGCAGAATCTTGGGAATCTTACTTTCCCATAATTCTGCGGATTCTGCGTGCTAATTATTTTCTGTGTGTTTTACTCCTCCACAATCGTCATCTCATTAATCAAGTGTCCCGCACCAGCGAACTTGTCGATGATGAAGAGTACATAACGGATGTCAACTGAAATGTTGCGACAGATGTTCGGGTCGTAGATGAGGTCGCTCATCGTGCCTTCCCAGCAACGGTCGAAGTTGAGGCCGAGGAGTTGTCCGTCGGCGTTCAGGATCGGACTGCCCGAGTTGCCGCCTGTGGTGTGGACGCTCGCCGTGAAAGCCACGTGCATGGTGCCGTCCTTGTCGGCGTAGCGGCCATAGTCTTTCTTGTTGTAGAGTTCCTTGAGGCGCGGTTCTACGACATAGTCGTAAATGTCGGGATTTTCCTTCTGCATGATACCTTCAAGCGTGGTGAAGTGCCTGTAGGTCATGCCATCTTTGGGCTTGAAGCCTTCCACCTTGCCGTAAGTGACGCGCAGCGTGAAGTTGGCGTCGGGCGAGAAACGCTTCTCGGGCTGCATTTCCATCTGGCCTTTCATGTAGATGCGTTGCAGGCGGGCATTGTCGTCGTTGAGAGCCTTGATGTGGTCGTAGACCTCGCTGCGATAGAATCCAATCAAGCTCTGGTAGACCTTCAAAGCAGGGTCGTTGGCCAGTTTCTTGGCGTTTTTCGTTTTGAAGTTGTCCAACAATTCGTTGACCTTATCCTTGTCCGTGAACATCGTTTTGTTGAATAGGTTGTCGACAAAGGCGTTCACGTCCTTGATGTCGTTGAGGAAGGCGGGACGGAAGTCGGCGGGTTGGGCCTTCATGTACTCGTTAAGCAACATCACAGCCACTTCGCGGTCGATGGGCTCGTAGTAATCCTTGAAGAAAGTTTCAGCCGTTGCTTTCAGGTTGGTAGTCATCCTGTCGATATCCTCTTGTGGGGTGTCTTTGGTCACCTCGGAGAGTCGGGCGAAACGGCCCGCAAAACTGATGAGCTCAATGCGCAAACCAGCCTCGGCCATATAGGTGTAGGCCAACTCGTAAGGTTCCAGCTGCTTGTAGTTATCCTTGAACTGTTTCATCAAGTTGACATACATGTAACGGCTCCGTGACTGCATAGCCCAATTGAAAAACGCGTGTTCATAGGCATCCTTTTTCTCAATGCCGTGGAAGTGGTTGATGCCCTCGGTCACGCCCATCCATTTCTTCCAGCCGTTGCCGATGTTGGCGTGTTTGGCGGCGTATTGGATGCGCACCTTGGGGTCTTGTTCCTGATATTTGTTGTAGATGTCCAACACTTTGCCGCGCAAATCCACCATGATGGGGTCAATGAGGTTGGCTTCCTGGTCAACGGCGACGGAAGGCAGGTATTCGTTGGTATGGGCGGGATAGCCGAACACGAAAGCAAAGTCGCCTTCCTCGGCGCCCTTCAGGGAAATGTCAAGGTGCTTGGCGGGCTTATAAGGCACGTTGTCCTTGTCGTACACAGCCGGATGGCCGTCCTTGTCGGCATAGACGCGGAAGATGCTGAAGTCGCCAGTGTGGCGGGGCCAGACCCAGTTGTCGGTGTCACCGCCGAACTTGCCGATGTTGCTCGGCGGACAACCTACAAGGCGCACGTCGGTATAAATTTCGTTGAGCAGCAGGTAGTACTCGTTGCCCAAAAAATAAGGCTTGATGCTGACCTTATACTTGGTTTCCTTCTCGACCTCGGCAATGATTTTTTTGATGTTTTCGTCAATTTTGGCTTGGCGTTCCTTTTCGGGCGTGTCGATGGTGATGCCTTCCAGCACACGTTCGGTCACGTCGCGCATCTCGCGGAGGAAGATGACGCTCAATCCTGGGCAGGGCAGTTCTTCGCCCATGTTCATGGCCCAGAAGCCGTTGGTGAGGTAGTCATGCTCCACGGAGCTGTGTTTTTGGATGTAGCTGTAGCCGCAGTGGTGGTTGGTGAGCAGCAGACCTTGGTCGCTGACGATTTCGCCGGTGCAGCCGCCGCCAAAGAGTACAATGGCGTCCTTCAGACTGCTGTGGTTGATGCTGTAAATGTCCTCGGCAGTGATTCTCATGCCCATTTCCTGCATTTCTTTCTCGTTGTATTGCAGCAACATGGGAATCCACATGCCTTCGCCGGCCTTGGCGATGCCGATGGAAAACGTGAGGACGATGGTCAATAATAATGGTAAACGTTTCATAGGTTGTTATTGGTTATTTGTAGGGCTGTCACACTGTGGCAGCCCTACGATTAATTATTCATTTCTTTCGTTGACAGCAGGCCGCAGGCGGCGTCAATGTCCTGTCCACGCGAGGCGCGGATAGTGGCGATGATGCCTTTTTCGTTCAGTGCGTCGCGGAACCAAGTCATGGTGGCGGCATCGGGACTCTTCAGCGGGATGTTGGGCACAGCATGATACCTTATTAAATTGACACGGCAACGGGTGCTTCCCAACAGTCGCGCGATTTCCTTGATGTGATCCTTGGTGGCGTTGAGGTCCTTGAAGACGATGTACTCAAACGACAGGCGGCGTTGTCCGTGCCAGTCGTGTTGCCTGACGGCATGAATCACTTCCTTGATAGGATAAGTCTTTTCCACGGGCATCAGTTTCAGGCGTTCATCGTGGAAGGGACTGTGCATGCTGATGGCGAGGTTGCATTTTGACTCTTCGAGGAAACGCTTCATGTTGGGGATGAGGCCGCTGGTGGAGACGGTGATGCGGGTCGGGCTCCAGCCTAAGCCCCATTCTTCGGTAAGGATGTCCAAGGCACTCATTAGGTTGTCGTAGTTGGCCAAAGGTTCGCCCATGCCCATGACGACGACGTTGGTGAGCGTGTCAAACTCGGGTAGACTTAGGACTTGGTTGATGATTTCAGCTACAGAGAGGTTTTTCTGGAAGCCTTGTTTGCCCGTGGCGCAGAAGAGGCAGTCCATTTGGCAGCCCACCTGTGTGGAAATGCACAAAGTGGCGCGTTCCTTGTCGGGGATGTAGGCCGCCTCGATGAAGTGTTCGCCAGCAGGGAAGAGGTATTTCTTTGTACCGTCTTTCGAGAGTTGTTCCTTCAGTGGAGCATGGAGGCCCGTTTCATAGTGCTCGGCGAGCAAAGCCCTCGTGCTTTTGCTTAAGTTGGTCATGTTGTCGAACGAGGCACAACGCTTTTGGTAGAGCCAATCGACAAGTTGCTTGCCCGTGAATTTCGGCAGGCCTAGTTCAACTACAATATCCTGCAACTCGGCAGGGGTTTTGCCTAAAAGTATCTCTTTTTCCATGGTTGTCAATGTGTTAGGATTTCCAATCCCGTGTCGGTCATCAGGAAAGTATGCTCCCACTGGGCGGAGGGCAGTTCATCTTCGGTGATGACGGTCCAGCCGTCGGCACTGTCGACGAAGACCTTCCACGTGCCCATATTAATCATCGGCTCGATGGTGAAGACCATGCCTGGTACCAACAACATGCCCTTGCCTTTCTTGCCATAATGCAGCACTTCGGGGTCGTCGTGGAACTTGAGTCCCACGCCGTGCCCGCAGAGGTCGCGCACTACACCGAAGCCGTTCTTGTGGGCGTGTTGCTCGATGGCATTGCCGATGTCGCCGACAAAGCCGAAAGGCTTGGCAGCTTCCATGCCGATATAAAGGCACTCCTTGGCCACATCGACGAGTTTTTGCTTGCGTGGCGTGGTCTTGCCGATGACGTACATGCGCGATGCGTCGGAATAGAAGCCGTTCAAAATGGTGGTCACATCCACGTTGATGATGTCGCCTTCTTTCAGGATGTCCTTGGCCGACGGGATGCCGTGACAAACCACTTCATTAATAGAGGTGCACACGCTCTTGGGGAAGCCTTCGTAGCCCAATGGGGCAGGAATGGCACCGTGCTCTATGGTGTAGTTGTGAACCAACTCGTTGATTTCCAATGTACTCATGCCTTCGTGGATTTTCTCTCCCACAAGGTCAAGGATGGCGGTGTTGATGACGCCACTTTTCTTGATGCCTTCAATCTCTTCGGGGGTGCGGATGAGGCTGCGTTTGGGCACAAGCGCACCCTTGTTTTCAAAAGCCATGATTTTACGGTCGAATTCGGTGGGTTGTTGTCCCGCGGGAACACGCCATCTTCTGCGTCTGGTGAACATAGTTTCTCAAAATTTTGCGCAAAAGTACGGAGTTTTCGCTGAAATCTTTCTACTTTTGCCAAAATCTTTGCAAATATGAACATTGTCAATTTTGCTGAAACCCATAGCATCATTAACCAATATGTGGCTGAATTGCGCGACATCAATGTCCAAACCGACCGCAATACGTTTCGCCATAACCTGCAGCGCGTGGGCCAGATGATGGCTTACGAGGTGAGCAAGACCTTACATTATTCCAAGAAACAGATACAGACACCTTTGGCTATGGCCACGGCTGATACGCCCGATGACGAAATCGTATTAGCCACCGTGTTTCGTGCGGGTTTGCCTTTCCACCAAGGCTTTTTGGATGTCTTTGACCATGCGGGCAATGCTTTTGTTTCGGCTTACCGCTATTACCTTGACGAGAAGCATGAGAATGTGGGCATTAATGTGGAATACCTTGCCGCCCCTGACCTGACCGACAAGACCCTCATTATCGCCGACCCCATGCTGGCCACGGGCGGCAGTCTTGAATTGGCCTATCAAGCGCTTTGCACCAAGGGCGTTCCGCGACGACTGCATCTCTGTTGTGTCATTGCAGCGCAGGCTGGCATTGACAACTTGCAGAAACTTTTCCGTCCTTTGGACAACGTGACGCTATGGTGCGCTGCCATCGACCCCATCCTCAACGAGCACAAGTACATCGTCCCAGGCCTTGGTGATGCCGGCGACTTGGCCTACGGCGACAAAATCTGAAATTAGGCTAAAAGTGTAGTTTTTTCTTTGGCGCGTTCCTATTTTCCCTACCTTTGCACCCCGTATTCACAATTCCAAACACCATGAAATACGGGTTCGACAACGAGAAATACCTCAAGATCCAATCGGAACACATCAAGGATCGCATCGCGCAATTTGGCGACAAACTTTACCTCGAATTTGGCGGAAAACTCTTCGACGACTTCCATGCCAGCCGTGTGCTGCCTGGCTTTGAGCCGGACAGTAAGTTGAAGATGCTTTTGCAGTTGGCTGACGTGGCCGAAATCATCATCGTCATCAGTGCTGTCGACATTGAGAAGAACAAGGTGCGCGGTGACCTCGGCATTACCTACGATGTCGACGTGTTGCGCCTCCGCGATGCTTTCATGAGCCGTGGTTTCATGGTGAGTTCGGTGGTCATCACGCACTACAACGGTCAGGCGAGTGCCGATGCCTACCGCCACCGTTTGGAACGCATGGGCATCAAAGTGTATTTCCACCGTATCATCGAAGGCTATCCCAATAATGTCGCCCTCATCGACTCCGACCAAGGCTTTGGCCGTAATGACTATGTGGAAACGACTCGTCCGTTGGTGGTAGTTACGGCTCCTGGTCCAGGCAGTGGCAAGATGGCGGTCTGCTTGAGCCAGCTGTATCAGGAGAACAAAAGAGGTATCAAGGCGGGTTATGCCAAATTTGAGACTTTCCCCATCTGGAACCTACCCTTGAAGCACCCCGTCAATGTAGCATACGAAGCTGCCACCGCCGACCTCAACGATGTCAACATGATTGACCCGTTCCACCTTGAGGCCTACGGCAAGACCGCGGTCAACTACAATCGCGACATTGAGATTTTCCCTGTCCTGAACGCTATCTTTGAGAGCATCTATGGCGAGAACCCCTACAAGTCGCCGACTGATATGGGTGTCAACATGGCGGGCTACTGCCTGTGCGACGATGAAGTGTGTTGCGAAGCCTCCAAACAAGAAATCATACGACGCTATTACACAGCGCTTTGCAACCTCGCCGCTGGCAAAGGCAGCGAGAACGAGGTCAACAAAATCGGTCTGCTGATGAAGCAAGCCAAAATCAGCACCGCCGACCGCAAAACCACTCTTGCTGCCAAGGCTCGCAAAGAAGAAACGGGTGGCGATGCTGCCGCTATTGAGTTGGCCGACGGCACCATCATCACTTCCAAATCGACGCCTTTACTCGGTCCCAGTGCGGCTTTGTTGCTCAACGCCACCAAACATCTAGCTGGCATTGCCCACGAGGTGAAACTCATCCCGCAGGCCATGATTGAGCCGATTCAGGAGACCAAAGTCAACATTTTGCACGGCAAGAACCCGCGCCTGCACACGGACGAGGTGCTTGTGGCACTCTCCATGTTGAGCCTTTGGGACGAGAACTGCAAGAAATCTTTGGAATGTCTGTCCCAGCTCGAAGGTTGCCAAGTGCATTGCACGGTGATGCTCAGCGAAGTCGACCACAAGATTTTCAAGAAATTGGGTATCGGACTTACCTGTGACCCTGTCGCGAAAAAGTGATTATTGTCTCACGCAGAATCCGGTGAAATCGCAGAACCTTACGGATTCCATATTTGCATCGCTTAGCGCTTCATATAGTTCTGCGTATTCTGCGTGCAATAATATCAAAAGTTCCTTACTGCACGGACGTAATACGTTTCTGTCTTTAGCGCCTCGCCAAGGACGAGCGTGTCACGTTGCATCTTTCCGTAGGCCGCGCTGCGTGTGCCTAATTCGGTGCTGGACCAATATGTTTTGTCTTCCAATGTCGGGCAGCCTCTGGATGAAAGGGTAGCACTCACAGCCTCGTGGTTCAGCAGGAGGTAACGCAACTCGTTCTTGGCAGGCACGTACCATTGGCTGGCCTTGATATTGTGATGCTCATAATGCAACTGTCCCCAAGTGTTGCGCTCGTAGCTCCATGCGATGGCAGGGTAATGTCGGAGGTCGTAGTTAGAAATCATCAGGTTGGTATTGTTCCAGCCCTCGTAGGGATTGGTAGCCCCCGTTTCCTCGTTGATGTAAGTGTCTATGCACCATTGCAATAGCGTTTCATCGAGGCTGACCATTAGCCCGTGGGTACCGCCTGAAGTGGTGAAGAAAACAACGCCTTCAAGGGTGTCGTTGTGGAAATATTGCCCAATCTTGTATGTGGGATGGGAGGGCGCGGGCGTGTCGCCGCTTGAGGGCTCTTGTTTGTGGCACGAGGCCAAAGCCAATAAGGCGAGTATAAAGAAGCAGGTTTTTCGCATGACAAATTCTTTTCGGCAAAAGTAATAAGTTTTTCAATATTTTTGCAGCAAATTGAAAAACCATGAAAAAACGCAAAGTCCCGCATACTTTTGTCATCGTGTTCTGTATCATCGTCATCGCGGCGGTGCTCACATGGATTATCCCCCCAGGGAAATATATTTCGGAGCAGGTTGGCGACGAAACGGTGATGACGTTTTATTATGCTGACCAACTGCCAGAAAGCGTTGAGTTTCACGCTGAACCGCAAACTTGGCAGGTGTTTTCGGCCTTCTACAAGGGTTTTGTCAAGCAGAGCAACATCATCGTGTTCATATTAATCATAGGTGGTGCCTTTTGGATTATGAACAAAAGTCGCGCCATCGACATGGGCATATTGTCGTTTCTGAAGTTTACCAAACGGCTGGAACGCAGCGCATTAATGCGGAAAATCGGGGTGAACAATATTGTGATTATCTTGGTGATGCTGCTATTCAGTCTCTTCGGGAGTGTTTTTGGGATGAGTGAAGAAACCATAGCTTTTACGCTGATAATCATACCTTTGGCTGTTTCGATGGGCTATGACAGCATCGTAGGCCTGTGCATGGTGTATGTGGCGGCTCACATCGGTTTTTCGGGTGCTATGCTCAACCCATTCACTATCGGCATTGCGCAGGGCATTGCGGAGATTCCGCTTTTCACTGGTATAGGCTACCGCGCCGTCTGCTGGGCCATTTTGACGGTTGTCGGCATTGTGTTTGTGCTATGGTACGCCAATAAGGTGAAGAAAAACCCGCAGTCGTCCATCATGTATGAGGATGATGTCTATTGGCGTAAGATGGCCGAGGTTCCCGAAGAAGAGTTGGAACGCTACACGCCTCGAAAGGCTTGGTTTGTGTTTGCTTTTTTGACGGCTGTACTGGTCACGTTCTCAATCCTTTATCCGCAGACCACGTTGAAAATCGGCAACAGCGAAACCACTTTGCCTTTGCTGCCCATCGGGACGGCGGTGTTTGCCTTGTTGAGTGTCGTTACGTTGCGAAAAACAGTGCATTATTTTGTGCTCACTTTGCTCTTTGCTACGGTGTATTTTCTGGTGGTCGGAGTGCTGGGCTATGACTGGTACATCATGGAAATTGCGTCACTGTTTTTGGTTCTCGGCATCGCCAGCGGTTTGGCCGTCGACAAGAGTCCAAGCGACATTGCGAAGCTGTTTTTGGAAGGCATGGGCGACATCCTCTCGGCGGCGGTCATCGTGGGCTTGGCAGGTGGCATCGTCATCATTTTGCAGGACGGCGGCATCATCGACACCATTCTTTATGGCCTCTCCAAGTCGATGAGCGACATGGGCAAGATTGCCTCGGCGGAAATCATGTACGGCATCCAAACCCTCATTAACATTGTGATTCCCAGCGGTTCGGCCAAGGCTGCTATCACCATGCCCATCATGGCACCTTTCAGCGACTTGATTGGTATCTCGCGTCAGGCGACGGTGGTGGCGTTCCAGTTCGGCGATGGCTTCACCAACATGATTACCCCCACTTCGGGTGTGCTGATGGCAGCCCTTGGCGTGGCTCGTATCCCGTGGGACAAATGGGTGCGTTTCATCTGGAAGTTTATCCTTGTTTTGGTCGTCCTCGGTGCATTGCTCCTCATCCCCACCGTGACGATGGATTTGGCGGGATTTAATTGAGAATCCATTTCCACAAGGGAATCACTTCAATAGTTCCGAATTCGTCTTTGATGGTATCAGATTCGTCGTAGGTTAGAATGAGACGACGATTGCATGGTAGCACTTTTGGCAGTTTTTTTAGTGCATCCACCTCACGCTCGTAAGTCGTTTCAGCTTGGCTGATGCTATAAGCGGCTTGGATAGCTAGTTTGTCTTCGGGAACATAGAAATCCACTTCAACTTTATCGTTATAGAAAAACACGCGTTCATTATCCTGGTCGTGGCCATATTTTCGTAACAGCGACAAAGCCACAAGATTTTCCAATAGAGCCGTCTCACCATTAAGAAGGAAAAGATTGAGTATACCATTGTCCACGAAATAGTATTTGCATGAGGTTTCTTTTTCAGCAAATGGGGCAGAGACATTGCGTAACCTCAAGAGCAGCCATGCTGATTCGCAATATTCGATGTATTTGCTCACCGTAGGCATCGTAATCTTGCCACTCACTGATGAAAGGATGTGGGAGAGTCGGTTGTAGGAAACGGGCGCCGAAACAACCTCTGCAAGTTTTTTCAATAACAAACGCAGTGTGTTCGGATTGGAAATCTTGTTTCGACTGACAATGTCGCCAAGATAAATCTTTTGGAAAGTGCTTGTCAGATAGTCTCGTTTTACGGTCAGGTTCACCGATTCGGGCAGGCCACCCCACAAAAGGTAGTCGTTCCACTGACGCAGTACTTTGGCTCGAGATTCAGTGGCCAGCAAAGCATTTTCTTCAAAGGGAACGCCTTTCATTTGGAGATATTCTTGGAAACTATACGGATACACCTCGGTGGTCAGATAACGTCCGCCAAGGGTGCTCATAATTTCAGACGACAGCATTTTGGCGTTGCTGCCCGTTATCCACACCTTGTATTGTGCATCAGCTATCCGACGAGCGAATTTCTCCCAACCGTCGATGTTTTGCACTTCATCCAAGAAAAGCATAGGACGTTGGTCGTACATCTCGGCATGACATTCCAAAATCAGCTCGAAGTCTTCCGTGGTGAAGCCTGCCAAACGGTCATCTTCAAAGTTGAGATATAACATTCCAGCCCAGCCATGCCCTTCGGAAAGCAACTGCTGCATTTTCTGATAGAGCATGAAAGACTTCCCAGCCCTACGTACACCTATGAACACGCGTCGTGGGAAGTTGTCGGAGGGCAGCGCTCGAGGCGCTATTTGGTATTGCTCTATATCCTTTTGGTTTGATGCCAGAATTTGCTTTAATGCGGTTTTGCTAATCATTTTTCAAATTGATATTTTGAATTATTTGTGCAAAATTACAAATTGTATTTTGAATAACAAGGTTTTTTTGAAAGATTTGTCTCTTTTTTCCCACCCAAAGGGAAAAACTGACCTACTCCGTATCGTCGAATCAAAAGATTTCCCTATTTTTGCCCTTGCCAAGTCGGGAGAAATCGATTTGGCCAGAGAAAGCGCATTCTTCGCTTTATTCCTCGTTGGTGAATCTGGACAATTCACATGAATTTTGAGGAATGATGAGATGAGTAAGCTTTCGCTGTTTAATGTTCGTGTATTTCGATACCAAACATAAACAGCGGAGTTTTACCGTATCCATTATTTTGAAAATTCATGGGAGTCCAGACCCAACCAACAGAAATAAGGATAAGTTTGGGAGGCTCCGCTCTCTTTGCCAAAATTGAAACATGCTCTGTGAGTCTCGGAGCAAAGAAACACAATCAAACAACAGAATGAGAAAGAAATCAATAGTCTTGGTTCTTATGCTTGCCTTGGCATCGCCTATCAGCGGCTTTGCGCAAGGAGGTATATTCCAACGAGGTACATCTGATGGTAACACAGAAAAAAGCATGGGGCTTCTCCGTAATGGCGAGACGACCAACACTTTAACCAACCAAGGCTTTGGCAATCCCGTAGACGGAAGCGACCTTACCAATCAAACCTTTGGCTCGCCTATTGGTAACGGACTTCTCGTCATGCTGATGGCGGGAGCAGGTTATGCCGCATTGAAAAAGAATAAGAAAAACAACAAATAATAAGGAGAAACAACAATGAAAAGAATAAGCATGATATTGATGGCTTTTGTGTTGGTGCTAACTATGACCCAATGCAAAAAGAACGAGGGAATCAACCCAAACGAAACTGTAACCATTACTCTTGATGTGAAAGGTAACAACGGCTCAAAAGTGGACGTGAATACAATTACAGGTACGGTCAACTTTGAAACGGGAGACAAGGTATATGTCGGAAGCGGCGGCAAATACGTAGGATTCCTGACCCACAACGGTACCAGTTTCGTGGGCAACATCACTAACCCAACTGAAAACCAACCTTTACAATTCTACTTCCTTGGTAATGTGACTCCAACCGAAACGCTTTCCGCAGGAACAACCGAGGAATGTTCCGTTATTATTAGTGACCAAACAGAGCATCTGCCCGTTATCTCGTGTGCAGCTTCTTTTGAAAACTACGTTTCGGGTTTGACTTCCTACACGGGACATTTGTTGAACAAGTGCGCCTTGGTGAAATTCAATGTGACTACGCCTTCAAATTCGCCGATTTGCATTACAGGAATGAAAAACAAGGTGACGGTGGATTTTGCAAACAACACTTTGACACCTTCCCAAGACAGCGAAGGTGTAATTATGCTTCCTGCTGGAAGTGGCGAGAATGTCGAGAAATGGGCGATTTTGCTTCCGCAAGAGGCTTTAGAAGAAGGCGAGGAAGGCTCGGCATATTCGTATGATGGAAGTTATTGGGGGACAAGGCCTGAAATACCTTGTATTTCAAACAATGGCTATTTGATAGATGGCATCAATGTGCTCATTGTTACGGATAACACAATCCCAATTGGTGCTATTAGTGGACTATTTACCATCAATAATGAAGGAGACCAAGTGTTTTTCTCACGAGGGAATTTGCAATACAAAGCTTCCTCTAATATTTGGCGTTTTGCCGTCAACCAATGGGATCGTATTGGTTCAGATAATGCCAATATTTCACAGACATATAACGGATGGATTGATTTATTTGGTTGGGGGACGAGTGGCTACGACCATGGAGCCGAGTGCTATCAGCCCTGGAGTACAAGTACTATTAATAGTGACTACTATGCTTACATCAGCTACACATACAACCTGAATGACCAAACCGGCCAAGCCGACTGGGGCTACAATGCCATAAGTAACGGAGGGCATATGGAGAATTCATGGCGCACGCCTTCCAAATCAGAGTGGAATTATTTGTTCAACACTCGAAACACCGCTTCGGGCATACGGTATGCTAAAGCCACAGTGAACAATGTAAAGGGTGTCATCTTGTTACCCGACAATTGGATTAACAATACTTACGGTCTGGTTAATGCCAACAATAGCGGTGCCAGCTTTAACAGCAATACCATTTCTGCCTCTAGGTGGGTGGCAACCCTTGAGAATGCGGGAGCGGTCTTCCTTCCTGTTGCTGGATATCGGTATGAAACTTGGTGGCTCAATGACGATACAGGCTACTACTGGTCGGCTTCATTTTCCGGTAACAAAAGTGCAATCAATGTACAATTTAATGATAGCTACTTTTACCCAAACAATGGTTATAGTGCAATGGACCGCTGTTGTGGTTGTTCAGTTCGTCTTGTTCAAGATTATTAAAGGATAAAAAAGGATATAAACGATAAAAACCAGTGGCACCAAGAAAGTGTGTCAAAACGAATAAAGGCTTCTCCGAGAATCAAATAATTTGAGATTGGTTTTAGACTATTCTGTGCGAATAAAGCAGTCTCGAAAAAGCATGCTTTCGACTTTTGACATACCCTCTATAAGCTCTTCTAATTAAACCTATTCAGTAATTTATTCATTTCCCATTTTTCTCTGTTTCCCATTTTTCGCGGTATTCAAGAAACTTATTCCTAAATCTTTCAATGTGGCGTAGACCAGCCTCCAAGTCCATTTGTTCCTGTGATGGTTTTATTTCTTCGTGATGATCAACTCCTATCACATCCTCAATTATTTCATCTTTTGTGAAGACATGGATTCCAGTGCCTACAATATCTATTGTTTTCTGTACGTCTTCTTTCGTTTCAACAATAATGTAATGGATATCATCATATTGGAAATCCACACCTATTTTGAGTAAAGATTTACCATTGTTATTCTCCTTGTATTCTTTATACCCATCTTCGGTTAAAAAAGGCATAATCCCATCATTGTCAGTTTCTGTTATGTATGGTACAACCCTCCACTCACGTTCATCGAAGAAGCGGTATTTCTCAAATAACTTTTTTTTGGTTTTTAATGGAGCTTCTACAAATTTCATGTGTGAAAACAAAAACATCGCCAATCCAAATAGTTTTTGTGAGTCTGTTTTTATGGCTTCATCTAAAAGGTTGTTTATTTGTTGTAGGCTACGAGAGCCATAGCTGCAATAACTAACTGGCGAAAAACCAACTTTTTCGCCCCATTTTTGATTAAAACCTATACAAAAATCTCCGTATGCCCATTTGTTATTGCCGATTTCCGAAAACGGATAATCACTAACACTTATCATGGGAAATGCCACAGGTTTTAGCTTAAACATTGGTATAATTCGTTCAAGGCTATATGAATAGCGTAGTTTTTTTGAATTTAGTATTTCATAGAAACCTTCTTCGTTGGTCTGATGCCAGAGAATATTAGAACTTAATCCCATACTGTACTACTATATATTATTCATTTTTCATTGTCTGAAAGCAACACGAGTGCCATCTTATTATCCTCCCACGCGATTATTCCACACACGGCATATACACTCTATAAAACCTCACGATGTTTGAACCATGAATGATTGAGGTTAAGGTGGTTCTCGTTTGCTAGTTAGTGCTGCAAAGTTAGACAAATGTTTTCATTATAATCACAAATTAGTTTTGGCAGGCAGTGAAGCACTGCGTAACCCCTACCGAAAAAGATGTACAATACAAATGGAAACTCGGTAGGGGTGATAGGAAATCCTACTGCACGGCAAGCCGTTGCGTGGTTACGCCTTTTTCTGTCGCTATAGTGACCGTGTAAATTCCTGTAGCATAATTGCTTGTGTTGAGAACAAAGTGATTAGCACCGTTCAGCGTAAAGGCTTCGATTTGTTGCCCCAAAAGGTTGCAGACCGTAATGCGTTGCAGTCCATCTTCAGATAGGATGTTGACGGCTTCTTTGGCAGGATTGGGATAGAGAGCCACCTTTGTTGTTTCGTTTTCGGTCACAGCGTCATTGTTGATGCCTGCCAAGGTTGCCACAAGACCCAAATTGAGTTCGGTAAACCGTTTCGATTGCTCCAAGTTGTTGACACTTAATCCCAAGACATCTTGGCGTGAGTGTATGAACGGCGAGCTGGCGTGAACGTCTTCAAAGGGATGTATGGCAGCGTAGCCGTTGCGGTTGAACGACGAGTAGTCGCTGTCACCCCATTGGAGCCATGCCTGTCGGATGGGCATTTCGGGGAAGTAGACGTGGCTGAAGTTGTAGACATAGTTGGCGAGGAGAGAGTCCTGTCCAGTGTACAACAGGTGAACGTGGATGTCGGAGCCTTCTTCGAGGTAGCCGGTCATGTCAAGGTTGAAATAGGCGACGATGTCCATGCGTTGTTCGGCGCAGTCGTGTGCATACGCCGCGCTGCCCACGAGACCGATTTCCTCGGCGCACCAGTTGGCATAGATGATGGTACGGTCGAAGGTATAATGGCTTAATAGTCTGGCTGTTTCGAGGATGCCTGCCACGCCCGAGGCGTTGTCGTCGGCACCAGGCGAACGGATGGTGTCGGGGTCGTCACCGTCGGAGTTCCACGAGTCGTAATGTGCTCCGCAGATGACAAATTCGTTGGGCGTTTTGGTGCCCCATTGCACGGCAAGGACGTTGTCGGCGGTCTCAATGTCGGGGTTGGGCACGGGGAAGTCGTGGAGCATCACCGTGTCGACTCCGAAATTATGGTAACGACCTGTGAGCCAGTCCTGTACCTGCCAGATATAGCGGCTGTCGTAGCGTCGGTTATGATACGAACTCAAATGCTCAATGTTTGCCGTGATGCTGTCGACGGAGATCGAGTCCATTAAGGCGCGGATTTGTGGGTTTTCTGCCGTGATGACAGGATAAGTGTGTTCATAAATGTGCGGAGCTTGGGCCTTAATAGTCAGTCCTCCTGCCAAAAGCAATACGATAAATAACAGTTTCTTCATATCTCTAAACACTAAACTCTAAACTAACCCCTTTACATGTGGTTTTCCAGCGATAAAGTCCTTCAGATAAAACGGCTCGAAATAAGCCACGTCCACGAAATCATGCTCCCGCAAGGCTTTTTCTGCAAGAGTACGCATAAATGCCGCCGAGGGTTTGAAGCCGTCAATGATGCTTATATTAGGTTGATTTTCAAATGTTTTGCTTAATTTGGGAGCACCGTCGCCGAAGAGCCACAAACGGTGGTCTTTCCTTATATTTTCAAACGAGTTTTCGTCGATGACCAAGGCGGCTGTGTCTTGGATTTTGTTCAGGTGGGCGTTGAAAATGGCGGCGTAGACCTCCATCCTTCGGGCGTCGATCATGGGGATGAGCAGGTCGTTTTCAGCGATTTGGCTGCCGAGTTTTTCTTTCATCCCGTAGGCCATGGCTTCAAGCGTGTCGATGGCCATCAGAGGCAGATCGGCGGCATAGCAGATGCCCTTGGCCGTGCTTACGCCGATACGCAGGCCTGTGTAAGAGCCAGGTCCCTTACTCACCGCTACGGCATCGAGTTGTTTATAGTCGATTTTGGCCGTTTCCATTGCCTCGCGGATGAAGTTGGTAATTTTCTCGGAATGAGCGTTTTGACCCTCCGTTTCGCGCAAGGCGATAGTGCAACAACCTTCATTGAGAGCCACCGAACAGACAGGGGTGGCTGTTTCCAAACAAAGTATCATTTTCGAGCGTTTTGTTGGGGGCAAAAGTATGAAAAAATGTTGGTTGGCGGTTATTTTTATTAATTAATTAAATAAGGCAAACCAAAAAATCACTACTTTTGCCGAAATTTTATTTTGCCGAAGTAGGCAAACTTTATAATAAGTTGATTTTTAGTCCCTTAATGTAAATTGTTGGGATTTAGAAGGCGGAGCTATCTAATGGCGGAAACCAAGGAAATACTGATTTCGAAGGCTACCCAGCGCAATTGGGACAAGCTGAAAGCGAACCAAAAAGGTCGCCTGACGCGTCGTGCCAACAAGAGCCGTTCGCAGAAGGTCATCACGCCTGAAGGTTATGTGACAGCGGCCAGTTTGCCCCGTTTTGTGGAGGAGTTGAGGGACACGACCTATCCCATCGACGAGCTGATTTTCAGTCTTTGCGCACAGTATGTGGAGCACAATAAAGTCAACGAGGCCAACCGTAAGCGCTTTTTTGAGGAGTATGCGCAGTGCCAAAGAGCCGACGTGTACGTGCCGCGCCAAATCCTGAAAAACCGACAGGACGACTGGATTGGTTTTGTCTACCAGTCGCTTACCGCTGAGGGAAGTCGTATTTTGAAAGGTTTGTATTATACCAAGCCTGTGATTGTCAGCGAGATGCTTTCAGACATGCGCCTTCTGCAAGGCGAGCGTTTCCTTGATCCTTGTTGTGGCAGCGGTATCTTCTTGCTTAAGGTTGAACATGCCAGTCTGGAGCAACTCTATGGTATCGACAACGACCCCCTCGCCGTGATGATTGCCAAGGCCAACTTGATGGTAAAATACAATGATTCATTGGTTTATCCGCAAATCTACCAATTGGACTTCTTGCTCCATGCAGCCTCGGCTTTGGGTGACATGAAGTTTGACTACATTGTCACCAACCCACCTTGGGGCACCGAAAAAGGCAAATTGCACGAATCCGAAATTATCCAATCGAAGGAGAAAGCCTCGCTATTCTTCACGGAATCGTTCAAGTTCTTGAAAAACAATGGTGTACAATGCTTTTTGCTGCCTTCGTCTCTGATGAAAATCAAGGTGCACGCCGATTTTCGTCGTTTTGTGACGCACGAGACGCATATCGAAAGCTTGAAGTGCTACCGCGAGCGTTTCAAAGGGGTGTTTACGGATTTCATCAGCTTGAAAGTCAGCAAGAAACCTGTTTTTGAAAACCAAAGTTATACTGTCACGAGCGAGAAAAACGAGGTGTCAAGAAAGACTTTGGTACCACATGAGGACAACTTCTGTTCCATCCCCATGTTGAGCGACCGAGACGAGGCCATCATTGGCAAGGTGGAACGCCTGCGCTACGATGACCTTTCGCACAGCCGTTGGGCTTTGGGCATCATCACGGGCAACAACGCCAAAGTACTGTACGAACGGCAAAGAAAGGATTTGGAACCCATCTATACGGGCAAAGACATTGTCAAATATGGCTTGAAAAAAGCGAGCCGTTATATCAAATACAATCGCGCTGATTTTCAGCAGTGTGCAAAGGATGAATTCTATCGCGCCAAAGAAAAGCTGGTGTATAAATTTGTTTCAAGCCGACTTTGTTTCACCTATGACGACCAACAGCGCCTCTTCCTTAACAGCGCGAACATCCTCATCCCCGAGGTGGACGGCATGAGCACCAAGACGGTGCTGGCGTTCCTTAATTCGTCGTTGTTCAACTTCTTGTACACCAGGCGTTTCGACGATTTGAAAATCTTGAAAGGCAACCTCGCCACTTTGCCTTTCCCGAAGATTTCACCTGAGCAAAACCAGCAGCTGACCTCATTGGTGGATGAGGCTTTGAAAGGTGACACGGATACAATTGAGAAAATTGATAATATGATTTTTACATTGTATCAATTTGATAATGAAGAAATTAAATTAATTCAGGAATTATGAAAATATTAGTCACAGGCGGTGCTGGCTTTATCGGCTCACATACATTAGTAGAACTTAGTGCTGCGGGGCACGAAACCGTAGTCATTGATAATTTGAGCAACTCCAACCCCAAGTCATTGGAGCGCGTTGCGGAATTGACAGGCAAGAAAATTCCTTTCTTCGAAGTCGACATCCGCGACCGCGAAGGCCTCAACCGCGTCATGGAAGCCCATCATTTCGATGCCTGCATCCACTTCGCTGGACTGAAAGCCGTGGGCGAGAGTGTCGAGAAGCCTTGGGAATACTACGAGAACAATATCGGTGGCACGCTGACTTTGCTGGATGTCATGCGTCAGCATGGCTGCAAGAACATCATTTTCTCGTCGTCAGCCACCGTCTACGGCGACCCCGCCATCATTCCCATCACGGAAGAATGTCCCAAGGGACACTGCACAAACCCTTACGGCCAGACCAAGAGCATGCTCGAGGAAATCATGATGGATATGCAGAAGGCCGACAAGGAATGGAACGTGGTTTTACTGCGCTATTTCAACCCCATTGGTGCTCATCCGAGTGGTAGGATAGGGGAGAATCCCAACGGTATCCCGAACAACCTGATGCCCTACGTCACCCAAGTGGCTGTAGGCAAGCGACCCGAATTGGGTGTCTTCGGCAACGACTACGACACTCCTGATGGCACAGGCGTCCGCGATTATATCCACGTTGTCGACTTGGCACGAGGCCATGTGGCGGCATTGCTGGCCATCGAGAGAAAGTGCGGCTGTGCCATCTACAACCTTGGCACGGGACAAGGCTACTCGGTGCTGCAATTGGTGAAAGCTTTCGAGAAGGTCAACGGCATCAAGATTCCGTACAGCATCAAGCCGAGAAGGGCTGGTGATATCGCCACCTGTTACTCCAATCCTGCCAAAGCAAAGAAAGAACTGGGTTGGAAGGCACAGTACGGCATCGAAGAGATGTGCCGCGACGCGTGGAACTGGCAAAGGAATAACCCTGAAGGGTATTGATTGATAATAAAGACAAAAAGCAATCAAAAATATAAATACACAAAACTATGAATTATAAAAGAACCATTATCATCACCGGCGGCGCGGGCTTCATCGGCAGCCATGTCGTTCGCCTGTTCGTGAACAAGTATCCTGAATACAAGATCATCAACCTCGACAAGCTGACCTACGCCGGCAACCTCGCTAACCTGAAGGACATCGAGGACAAGCCGAACTACCGCTTTGTCAAGATGGACATCTGTGACTTTGAGGGTGTCTACAAGCTGATGCAGGAAGAGCATGTTGACGGCATCATTCACCTTGCTGCGGAGAGCCATGTGGACAGGAGCATCAAAGACCCGTTCACTTTTGCGCAGACCAACGTGATGGGCACGTTGAGCCTGTTGCAGGCTGCGAAATTGTATTGGGAGACTTTGCCCGAAAAATGGGAAGGAAAACGTTTCTACCATATCTCCACCGACGAGGTGTACGGAGCCCTTGAGATGACTCATCCCGAAGGCATCGAGCCACCCTTCACCACGAAGGCTTCCAGCGGCAAACATCATTTGGCTTACGGCGAAAAGTTCTTCACCGAGGATTTGAAATACCAACCCCACAGCCCCTATAGCGCGGCCAAGGCGAGCAGCGACCATTTCGTCCGCGCTTTCCATGACACATACGGTCTGCCGACCATCGTGACGAACTGCTCGAATAACTACGGCCCATACCAGTTCCCCGAGAAACTGATACCGCTATTCATCAACAACATCCGTCACCGCAAGCCGTTGCCCGTCTACGGCAAGGGCGAAAACGTGCGTGACTGGCTCTATGTGGAAGACCACGCGAGAGCAATTGACCTGATTTTCCATGAGGGCAAGATAGCCGAGACTTACAACATTGGCGGTTTCAATGAATGGAAAAACATTGATATCATCAAGGTGGTCATTAATACCGTCGACCGTATCTTAGGCCGTCCCGAGGGTGCCGACATGGACTTGATTACTTACGTCACCGACCGTGCGGGTCATGACATGCGTTATGCCATCGATTCTACCAAACTCCAGAAAGAATTGGGCTGGGAGCCGTCCTTGCAGTTTGAGGAAGGTATCGAAAAGACCGTCCGCTGGTATCTTGATAACCAGGAATGGATGGACAATGTTACTTCGGGTGACTACCAGAAATATTACGACGACATGTATAAAGGAAGATAATCCTTAATAAAATGCGCATACAAAGTTTCGTTTTTATCAAGAAAAGCGGCATTCGCTACGGCAGAGTCGTGAAACCATTTCCGTAATGGTAGACTGAGGCGATGGGCATAACCCGAACTCAGTCGCAAATTCACGGATTCATAAAACTATTGCTAACAAAAACGAACACTTAAATTAATGGATAAAGTAACAATCATAGATTACGACCGGATATACAAGAACTTCATCGAAGAGAAGTACTTGCACGGTCACGACGAATACTACTACCGCGACCAGCAGGTGGGCAAACCGAAAAACACATGGCGTCATCTACATTCGAGCGAGGTGGAGCAACTTGTAATGAACAACAACTCCGCTACTGATTGGGATGACATTTTGGTGACCGATGAGTTTGATATCAGGATGATTCGCAACAACCGCTTTTTCGGCAGGGTGCGTATCGGGCGTGTCACTCGCAATGTGTTGCAGTACCACGACCTGCGTGTGCCCATCGGCATTACCGACAGCAGCATCATGTCATGTGACATAGGTGACGATGTGGCCATCCACGATGTGCACTACATGGCCAATTACATCATCGGCGACAGGAGCATCCTCTTCAACATTCAGGAAATCTCCACGACCGACCACTCCAAGTTCGGCAACGGCACCATCAAGGAAGGTGAGCCGGAGGATGTGCGCGTGTGGCTTGAGGTGATGAACGAAATCGGAAGCCGTAAAATTTTACCTTTCGATGGCATGATTACTGCCGATGCCTACCTTTGGGCCAAATACACCGACGACACAAAGTTGCAGGAACGCCTCAAGGAAATTACGCAAGCTAGTGTTGACTTCCATCGTGGCTACTATGGCACCATCGGCGAGTCGTGCGTCATCAAGAACTGCTGGATTCTGAAAGATGCAAAGGTGGGACCATATTGTTATATTAAAGGTGCAAGCAAGCTGAAAAATGTCACTATTAATTCATCGGAAGAAGAACCTTCACAAATTGGTGAAGGTGTCATCTTAGTGAATGGTGTGACGGGCTATGGCTGCCGTATCTTCTATTCAGTGGTGGCTACCCGATTTGTTTTGGGTGACAACTGCAACCTGAAATATGGTGCGCGTCTTATTCACTCGGTTTTGGGCGACAACTCTACCATCTCTTGCTGCGAAGTGTTGAACAATATCATCTTCCCATCGCACGAGCAGCACCACAACAATTCGTTCCTTATCTCGGCTTGCGTGATGGGTCAGAGCAACATGGCGGCAGGTGCCACCATCGGCTCGAACCACAATAGTCGCGCTACCGATGGTGAAATCGTTGCCTCGCGTGGCTTCTGGCCCGGTCTCTGTTCCAGCGTGAAGCACTCATCAAAGTTTGCCTCGTTCACGTTGCTTTCGAAGGCCGACTATCCCAATGAGATGAACATTAAGTTGCCGTTCTGCCTTGTGAGCAACAATTTGGCCAAAGACGAGCTACACCTCATGCCCGCCTATTGGTGGATGTACAACATGTACGCCATAGCACGCAACACCTCGAAATACCAGAAACGCGACAAGCGCAAACGTAAAATCCAAAACATTGAGTTTGAGACCTTGGCTCCCGATACCATTGAGGAGACCATAGAAGCTCGTAAGCTCTTGGAGGTTTGGGTAGCTCAAGCCTATCTCCGCTCGAAAGGCGAGAATCCCTCGAAATACGAATACTATGACTTGCGCGATTGCGGAAAGAACCTGCTCTATAACGAACCTGAGACTGTCGACAAACTTGAGGTTTTGGGAGAAAAGATTGAGAAGAGCAGCCGCAAAGTGGTCATCGATAAGGTCAGGAAGGCCTATCATGCCTATGGCGACATGATTACCTACTATGCAGTAAACACGCTGTTGCATTATTTGGAGGCTCATCCCGACAAGGATATGGAGGCCATCGTTGCCCACATGAAAGGTAAGCGTCTGCGCAAGTGGATTAACCTTGGCGGCCAGACCATGCCCGAGGAATACGTCGACCAGCTGCGCGCTGACATCCGCGACGGTAAGCTTAACACTTGGGACGAAATTCATCATCGCTATGACGAGCTGTGGAAGGATTATCAGCACGAGAAACTGCGTCATGCCTATTTCTCGTTGATGTTCCTTTATAAGGATGACGCCGACGTGATGACCGAGGAAATGTGGAGAGAAAACCTTGACAAGGCAGTCCGCATCCAGCATTACATCTGCGACCAAGTGTATATCAGTCGTAAGAAAGACTATGACAACGAGATTCGCAGTGCTACTTTCCGTAACGAAGCTGAGAAGATTGCAGTGGTGGGTCACATCGACGAGGTCAGCTTCGTCAAACAAATTCGCGAAGAAACGGAAGAGTTTGAGGTCTTGGTGAACAAATACAAAAAAGAGCATTTAAGCTAAACAACTAAACAACTGAATAACTGAACAACTAATAACTAATCAAAAATGAGAGTAATCATAGAACAGAACTACGACGCCATGTCGCGTTGGGCCGCTAACCACATTGTTGAACGCATCAATGCCTTCAAGCCGACGGCCGAAAAACCATTCATCCTTGGTCTGCCTACGGGTTCAACGCCTATCGGCACTTACCGTGAGTTGGTCCGTCTCCACAAGGAGGGTAAAATTTCCTTCCAGAATGTGGTCACCTTCAACATGGATGAATATGTGAAGATTCCGGAGAACCACCCCGAGAGCTATCACAGCTTTATGTGGAACAATTTCTTCAGCCACATCGACATCAAGAAGGAAAACGTCAACATCTTGAACGGTAACGCCGAAGACCTTGAGGCCGAGTGCGCCCGTTACGAAGCCAAGATTAAGAGCTACGGCGGCATCGACCTCTTCATGGGCGGCATCGGCCCTGATGGTCACATTGCCTTCAACGAGCCTGGCAGCTCCCTGACTTCACGCACTCGCGTTAAGACCCTCACCACTGACACCATCATCGCCAACTCGCGCTTCTTTGAGAACGATATTAATAAGGTGCCGAAGACCGCGCTCACCGTTGGCGTGGGTACTGTCATGGACAGCCGCGAGGTGATGATTTTGGCCAACGGCCACGGCAAGGCGCGCGCTTTGGCTCATGCCATCGAAGGTGCTGTCAGCCAAATGTGGACCGTCAGTGTGCTCCAGATGCACCCCAAAGGCATCATTGTTTGTGACGACGCGGCCTGCGACGAGATGACCTACGGCACAGTCAAGTATTTCAAGGATATTGAAAAGGACAATCTGTAATGAAGAATTTCGCCATTTTTGGTGTTGCCGGCTACATCGCTCCACGTCATCTCAAAGCTATAAAAGACACTGGCAACAACTTGGTTTCGGCTTACGACAAGCATGACAGTGTTGGTATTATAGATAGTTATTTTCCGAATGCTGCTTTTTTTACCGAGCAGGAACTTTTTGACCGTCACAACACCCGTTTGAAGGACCAAGGACAGCAGATTGATTATATCACGGTGTGCTCGCCTAACTATTTACATGATGCACACATCCGTTATGGTTTGCGTTTGGGCGCAGATGTCATCTGTGAGAAACCCTTGGTGCTCAACCCATGGAATATCGATGCCTTGCAGAAAGTGCAGGAACGGCAAGGCCATAAGGCTTACAACATCCTACAATTGCGTCTTCATGACAAAATTGTGGCCTTGAAGAAAAAGATTGAGGAAGGACCGAAGGACAAGATTTACGACATTGATTTGACCTATATTACCTCTCGCGGCAATTGGTATTATACTTCATGGAAGGGCGACGTTAACAAGAGCGGCGGCATTGCCACCAACATAGGTGTGCATTTCTATGACATGTTAAGTTGGATTTTTGGTGACGTAGAGAAGAGCATCGTTCATGTGGCTTCCCACGACCGTGTGGCAGGTTATCTCGAACTGAAACGAGCTCGTGTGCGTTACTTTCTCAGCATTAATGCTGACACTTTGCCGTCCAATGCCGTGGAAGGCGAAAAGCGCACCTATCGTGCCATCACGATTGACGGAGAAGAATTCGAGTTCAGCCAAGGATTTACCGAGTTGCACACCAAGAGTTACGAAGAAATTTTGGCTGGTCGTGGTTTCGGCATAGAAGAGGCGAGGCGTTGTATTGAAATTGTCTATCAAATTCGCAATGCCAAGCCTGTTGGCCTTATCGGTGACTACCATCCTATGGCCAAATTGCCGTTGAGCGGGCATCCATTTGGGTGGAAATAAACAGAATGTTCAATAAAGACCAATGTTCAATAAAACCGATCCATCTTATTTCGATGGCCCTTGGAATTTTGATAAGACCGAGCGCGCAATTCTCGGTCTATGCAAGATACTCGATCGTTACGCCCATAAGCTGACACTTGAAGACCTGCAGAAGGATCCACGCTGTGCCAAGATTCCCAATGTGAGTCTTGAGGTGGTACAACGTGTGATTGCCGATGTGGAAACCAAGCTGTGGCGTGGTGTGAAACCCATTGAGAACGAGGTCATCTACCACACAGGTCCCCATCATGATGACATCATGCTAGGCATTATGCCTTTCATCAACCGACAGCTGGGATCGCCGTCGAATCAGGTGCATTTTGCCATCATGACCTCGGGCTATCATAGCGTTACCGATGCATTCTTGTTGGAGGCATTGCAAGACACTCTTGACTATCTTCACCAGGACCGCGTTCAGATGGTGCATTACCCTGACTTCTTCGAGCAAGGTTATCGTTTCAAGCAGGAGAAGGACGTCCATCATTATTTAGACAACGTAGCCCGCAAAAACCCTGACGAAATGCGTCGTGGTTTCTGTCACCGCATCCTGCGCGATGCCGTAGGACTTTGGGGCCTGAAGAGCGTGGAAGACATCGAAACTCGTTTTCAAACTGAGATCGACAATCTCAAAAAAGGTGTGGCTAATAGTCCAGAAGTCCAGCAGTTGAAAGGGGAAATTCGTGAGTTTGAGGAAGAGTTGGTATGGGCTTATGCTGGCACCTCGCTGAATCACATTCACCATTTAAGGTTAGGCTTCTACAGCCACGATGAAGATTTCCCAAACCGCGAGCGCGATGTCATGCCTATTCTCAACCAGCTGCGCGAGCTGAAACCTATGGTCATCACGGTGGCTATTGACTCCGAGGGTCAAGGTCCCAACACGCATTACAAGGTCATGCAGAGCATCGCCGAGGCTATAAAGCTGTGGAACGAAGAGACCGACTTGCGCGACTTGAGAATTTTCGGATACCGCAATGTGTGGTCAACTTTCCATCCCGCCGAAGCCAATGTGTATGTGCCCGTGTCGCTTAACGCTATGGCCGTCTTTGAGAAGGCGTTCAAAGATAGCTATCTGACCCAAGTCAAAGCGGAGTTTCCCAACCCCGACTTCGACGGTCCCTTTAGCGAATTGGCGGAACAGATTTGGGTAAAGCAGTACAAGGACATCCAGCTTATCTTGGGTAAGAACTTCTTCTACGAAAACGCCCATCCCCTCGTTCGCGCCACGCATGGACTGGTGTTCCTCAAAGCCATGAATGTTGGGGAGTTCATTGCATTTGCTGATGAGATGAAAGAGAAGGTGTGATTATGGAGTTTCTTGCCGCCCATTGGCTCGACATCACCACCACTGCGCTCGGTTTGGCGTACATCCTGTTGGAGTACAGGGCCAGCGTGTGGATGTGGGTCGTGGGTTTCTTCATGCAGGTTTTAGGCATTGTCCTTTATTACCAGAAAGGTCTATACGCCGATTGCGGCATGGAGTTCTACTACCTTGCCATGACCATTTACGGCTTCGTTGCCTGGATGGGACACAAACAAAAAACCACCGACCTGCCTATCCGACACATGCCAAAGAAGATGGCTTTCATTTGGCTTGGTCTGGCAGCAGTGATTTGGGCGGTCATCTATTTTGTACTGTCGCGTTTTACCAATTCCACCGTTCCCGTTCTTGATGCCTTCACTACCGCTTTGAGCATCGTGGGCATCTGGGCGTTGGCAAGAAAGTACCTTGAGCAATGGTTTGTGTGGATTGTCGTGGATGTGGTCACTTGTGGGCTGTATTTCTACAAAGACATTCCTTTCAAAGCATCGCTTTACGGGCTTTATGTCGTCATCGCTGTGATGGGCTATTTCAAGTGGAAACGGATGATGGAAACAGCTTAAAAGTAAAACGGGGTGCACCGATTGGCGCACCCCGTTTTTGATTAATCCTTACTTTTTTCTATCGGGAAAAGGTCGTTAACCCAGACCTCGGTGACAGTATGGCGTTTGCCCTTGTCGTCGGTCCATTCGTTGTTGCGCAGACTGCCGTCGATGGCGACCATCTGTCCTTTCTTTACGTACCGCTCCACGCGGTCGGCCACATTGCCCCAAGCCACGACGGGGAACCATTGCGTGTTGTCGACCCACTCGTTGTTGGCGTTTTTGCGACGTTCGTTCACGGCGATGCGGAAACTCGCTTTCTTGTTGTTGTTGAAGGTTCTCGTTTCAGGTTCTGCACCCGGGCGGCCAATCAGCATGACCGAATTTCTCATTGTACTCATGACTGTGTGTGTTTGATGATTAATAATGTGTTTTGATTTGTCGTGTCGCTCCTTTCGGTTTGACGATGCAAAGTAACAACCTTTGTCAAGACTAAGCCGTTGATTAAACGTTTGTTGTCGACAGTAGTCGTTTGTTGTCGTTTGCTGTCGGATAGTTGGTTGATTTTCTGATAATTGAAAAATTTCTCAAAACCATCGAATTTTCATTATTTTTGCGCCAACAAAGAAAACAAGTGTATGTTTCAGGAAATTGAACGAAAGTTTTTGGTCAACGGCGACTTCAAGAACGAGGCTTTTGAGTCGACAGACATCCGTCAGGGCTACCTTTGCGGTGGCTCGGGCGTGACGGTTCGAGTGCGTGTGCGAGGCGAAAAAGGCTACCTCACCATCAAAGGCAAGCGTGAGGCGAGCGGCATTTCGCGTTTTGAATGGGAAAAAGAAATCGCCAAGGAGGAAGCCATTGTGCTCTTGGGTTTGGCCGAAGGCGGCTGCGTGGAAAAGACGCGTTATCTTGTGCCCAACACCGATGGCCGTCACACCTGGGAAGTCGATGTGTTTCACGGTGAGAACGAAGGGCTTATCGTGGCCGAAATCGAACTCAACGACGAAAATGATACTTTCGACAAACCCGATTGGTTGGGCAAGGAAGTCTCCGACGACCCGCGTTATTTTAACTCACACCTATTGAAACATCCTTATCAATCTTGGAAATAATGGCAAAAGACTTGAAACCTCATATTGGCATTTTCGGCCGACGTAATAGCGGCAAAAGTAGCCTCATTAATCTGTTGACTGGACAGCAAATCGCCATAGTGAGCGACACAGCGGGCACCACTACAGACCCCGTCAAGAAAAGTATTGAAATATTCGGTGTTGGGCCTTGTGTGCTCATCGACACGGCAGGCATCGACGATGTGGGCGAGTTGGGACAGCAGCGCGTGGAGAAAACCCTGAAAGTACTTGAGGAAATCGACTGCGCCATCTTGGTCATTACGGGCAACCAATTCGGAGAGCCTGAAAAACAACTTATTGACCGCATGAATGCCTTGGCAGTGCCGTTTTTCATCGTTCACAATAAGGCAGACGAGGAACCGCTATTGGCTGTCACGAAGGCAGTAATTGAGCAGAAATTCGATGTTAAAATACTGGATTTCAGTGTGTCAAGAAACGATGACATCGCTCCTTTGGTCGAAGTGTTGAAAAAGACCATTCCCGAGAGTGCCTATCAAAAGGTTTCCCTGTTGGGCGGTATCATCAAGCCAAACGATGTGGTAGTACTAGTTTGTCCTGTCGATTCCGAGGCGCCGGAAGGTCGACTTATTTTACCTCAAGTGATGGCCATCCGCGATGTGTTGGACAATCAGTGTATTTGTGTGGTGCTGAAAGAAACCCATTTGCAGCAATATCTTGAAACGATGCCCAAGCCTGCGTTGGTGGTCACTGATAGCCAGGTGTTTGGCTTCGTGAGCAAGATCGTTCCCCGAGAGATACCTCTTACTAGTTTTAGCATCGTCATGGCGCGATTGCGCGGCGATTTTGACAACTATGTGAAGGGCACACCACATCTCTCACAGTTGAAGGATGGCGACACAGTCCTTTTGTTGGAGTCGTGCACTCACCATAGCACCTGCGAGGACATTGGCCGCGTGAAGCTGCCCCGCATGATACAAAAATTCACGGGAAAAGACATCAAGTTTGAGTATGTGGCGGGTCTTGCGCCCATCCCCGATGTGAGTCGTTTTGCCATGGCTATCCAATGCGGCGGTTGTATGAGCACACGCAAGCAACTTATTAATCGCACCAACCATTTTGTCGAGGTCGGGATTCCCATCAGCAACTATGGGATGGCTTTGGCCTACATGAATGGCATCTTTGAACGTGTGATGACCCCGTTCAACGTGTGATTTTTCTACTATTTTTGGTACATCGATTTATTTTTTTCATATTTTTGCAACGGGAAGTAGTGTCTTGACACGACTTTCCTGAAAAATTTGAGTAATAAACAATTGAGTATCAAATAATTAATTGGTATGAAGACAAAAATACAACTGATTGGCTTTTTTACAGTAATGGCAATGTGCTTGACGGCAAACCGCGCCGTGGCGCAAAATTACTCCTTAACCCATTCCAGTGGGACAGAAACCATTACGTTGACAACTACTAATGACCACAAATTTCAGGTAAATGGAACTGGTCCAGAGTATGACAAGTTGGGGGCTGTTACTGTGACGGGAGGTACGCTTAATATCGTATTTGATAATACAGATTTTATCTACCTTGCCGGTACTATTAAGGTTGAAAAAGGTACTTTGAACCTTTCTTTAGGTGACAATTATACTACAGGACATCCTACTATCATGCGAGCTTCAAATTACAAAGGACGGCTCTTTTTTGTAGAAAGTACGGATAGTGAAGCCTCTAATTGTAAATTGAACATTCAAGGTGAAGCGGGAAAGCGTTTTATTATTGATGGCAATAGTAATTTCCAAGTAGTGGGACACAGCAATGGCACTTATTCAGTCACACAAGGGAATCCAAATGTCATTGCAAATTATGCTATTATTTGTTCACATGGAGGCGTAATGGACTTGGATTATGTTACATTGCAGAAGAATTGGAATGGTCAGAGTACGAATTCTGAAGGTGGCGGGGCTATGAATATTTATGATTATGAGGCTGCTACGGGTAGTAATTCTAAAGCTAAATGCGAGAGCATCATTACTATGGATAGTTGTGTGATAGATGCCTGCTATGCAGCGGGTTCTGGGGCGGTTATGCGAATTAGAGTTTTCTCTCCATCGGAGACAGACACTTCATCCATTGTGATGAATAAATGTGTGATGAGAAACTGTTATAGTAGGGGCTTAACTTCTTCACAAGGTGGTGTCATTCGAACTTGGGGTATGAGTAAATGTAATTTGGAAATGCATAGGTGCGTGGTGGAAGGCAATTACAATTTTAATTACGACAATGCTAATATGTATGGCGTTCTCCATTGGAGTGCTTTTCAAACGAGACCTTTGGTTATTGATAGTTGTGTGATTGATAACAACTGGTCTCGTTATCATGGCGGAGGCATGTGTATTATGAGTATGGCAACCATTACAAACAGTAGGATTACCAACAATAAGGCAAACAGGAATGGCGGAGGCATTTATTATACAACGTATTCTAGAACCCTTGAAGACCCCAATTTAGTGGTGGGTGACGGCTCGTTGGAATTGGATGAAAACACAGTCATCGAAGGAAACTCTGCCCAAAATGGCGGAGGATTGTATATCTTGGTGAAGCCAATTGAAAACGGTACTAATAACTACATTAATGATCCTACCATCACGATAAATCTTAACGTTAATGGTGCTACCATTAAGAACAATGTGGCAACTATGGATGGCGGCGGGGTGTATATGTCAAAAGACCCCAATGCTGTATACCAAACCGCTGTGAACTTAAACTACGGAGAAGTTGACAATAACCAAGCCACACAACATGGTGGTGGAATATTTGTGAATAGAGTTAATGTCAATGTGGGCTCCAATTCTGTTGATTCGTTGAAGATTGTTCGTAACGAAGCTGTTTCTGGTGGTGGCATTTATTTAACGCAATGCGATATTAATATTACAAATGGTTACATCGGCCTGGAAAATAAATCAAATATCAGTACAGGAGGCGATGGCGGCGGTATCTATGTCTATCAAGGCAACTTAACCATGACCGGAGGAGACATTTCTTATAACCAAGCCAAGAAGTCGGGAAATGAGGGTGGCAATGCAGGCGCTTTCTATGTCAACGGTGGAAGTGTGGTTATTAATTCCGGTTCCATCTCGTACAATACAGCCGAGGTGAATGGCGGTGCGATTTATGCATTAAATGGAGCATCAGACAGTATTGTCCTTCATGGAGGAACTGTTTGTGTCAATAGCGCAGCACAACATGGCGGAGGCATTTACATAGCATCAGGTAATGTCACGATGGATAATGGTATCATAGCATTAAATGAGGCTCAGGAAGGTTTTGGCGGCGGTTTGTATTTGGGCAATGGCAGCATGAACGTAAGGGGCAATAACTCTGCCTTTATAGGCAACCATAGTTACGACCAAGGCGGTGGCATTCACTTGGAAGAGGGTGCGTTTACCATGACGAGCGGTACCATCGGTGGCACCACGGTAGAAGGTAACTATACCGATAGCATTAACGATCTGGGCAAGGGTGGTGGCCTCTATGTGGGTAACGGCACAGCTAGCATTAGTGGTGGTGCCATTAGCGGCAACCATTCAGTAGATTGTGGTGGTGGCATTTATATTAATGCAGGTGTGTGTACCCTGTCAGAAGGAGTCATCATAGGTGGAGAGCCCGATTATAGCAACGACTTGTATTATACCAACAGATCAAAATTTGGGGGCGGTATCTATTCGGCTGGTGGAATCATTACGTTGTTGGGTGGTAAAGTCCAATACAACGAGGCAGCCAATGATGGCGGCGGTATCTATTCCAATGGTTCCGAAGGTGTTATTAATGTTCAGAAACAAAAAGGTGCAAAACCTGATGTGTCTGGCTATATCGAGTATAATACGGCCCAGAACGGCGGCGGCATTTATGCCAATCGTGGCACAGTCAACTTCTCTGATGGTTACATCCAGTACAACTACGCTTCAAAGGCGGGCGGAGGCATCTATGTCGGCGATAATGGTGACGGTGATTATGGCAAGCTTTTCCTCAAAGGCTCGGCACAACTCATTCGTAACCATGTGCCTACAGGCAAGAAAGGTGGCGGTGTCTACCTTGATGGTGTTGCAATCATTGGCGATACTGTGACCAATTCTACCGAACTTGGTGTCATTACAGCCAAGGATAATTTCGCCTATACGACCAGCGGCCCATTTGACTACTCGGCAGACATTACTAACGACAATCGTAATAATGTGTTTCTGCCCGATCCTGAGGTTGACACCGTTCACAATTATCATAAGGTTGTTATTACCGTCATAGAGAATGGTATCAGCGACGAATCGGAAATCGGCTTTAGTGTGCCGAGAAACCTTGTGCCTGTGATTTATTGCGCTTTGTCAGATAGTATCATTCCCAATCTTCCTGAACTCGGCGACGATACAGCATTTGCAGGCTGGCATAGTAATCAGAAATATTTGCACCAGTTCTCAACAGGTTGGCCTTTGCAAAACAACCTGTTTGACGACACACATCACTATTTTGCAATACACAGCGTCAATCAACCAGAAATTTTCGACCCTGACCATGTTTACTTGTATGGCGTTTGGACAAACATCGTTATCACAGATCCGACGGGTAATCATACTTTCGAGAACACGTTGGATAGTATCGACACGCCTGAAAAGCTAGCTTATTTCATTAGTTGGGTCAATGGTATTAACGACGTTGATACCCCACACCCCGATGCGGTGGGCACCATCACTGCTGACATTGACATGTCGGCCTATGGCTGGGTGCCTATTGGTAATGACTTGGATACTGTTCCAGGCGGTGGTGTGGTGCCAGGTCTTGGTTTCACGGGTGTGCTTCACGGTAATGGTCATACCATTACGGGCATCAATAGTATGCTTTTCGGAAACCATCTTAATTATGGTATCATCGGTAAATTGAATGGTGGTACGGTGGAAGACCTGTTCGTTAAGGATGCAGAGTATGTTCTTGAGTACAAGGATGGTCTTGTCATTGGTGGACTTGTGGGTGAAACCCAAGGTGGATCCGCAATCAAGAATTGTGAGGTGTCGGCAAGTATGCTTGCCACACATCCTAATACCATTGTAGGTGGTCTTGTCGGCCGTACCAATACGGCTACCGACACCATCCACTCCAGCATTGGCATCGCTGACATGACGGGCTATCTGATGGGCGGACTTGTGGGTGATAACAAAGGCGTGTTGCTGAATAGTTTTGCCAATGCGAAATTTACTTGCAAGGATTCTGGTAAATACGTCGGTGGTCTTGTTGGCGAAAACTCTGGTAAGGTGGAGAACTGCTACGTGCGTCTGCGTGGCGATGCCCCGACAAACGACCATTTCGGTTGGCTCGTTGGGCAGAACAATAGTAATGCCAATGTTAACTATTGTTACACACGTGATGTGACAGGTACGCCATATTACGCTTCCAACGCTGGTAGCTTGAACGGTTGCGGTTATTATGCTAACAATACGCAAACACCATATCTGTATGCTCGTCGTGATAATCAGGTCACAATTGCGGATGGTACAGTTAACAATGGAAGTTCGGACAACAGCTATGTTCCTCTCAATTATGACCCCAATGTTGTGAATCCAGAGATTCTTGCTACAGGGGCTGACAAACAGATGATGTTCTGCCTGAACAACTGGGTGAGTGCACAGAACGGCGCTTCTAACAAGTTTACCTATTGGTACCGTCCAACGACGAAGGTCATCAATGATGACCTGCCAGTGTTGCGCATGCCTTCTGTGGATGCTGTGGCCTGTACGGGTAATGCTGACGGCACAGAGAACGAAACATTCCTCAACTATGACGATGTCAACGACTTGATTGCAGCCTATCCTGCTACGGCCGACAACGCCGCCATTTGGTTGTACAAAAACAAGAATGGTATTGATGGCAACGCCAATTCGGGCGCGAAGCTTTATATTGCAGAGGGCGTGACGGTATTTCAAAATGCACCGCTTAATGCCTATGTCGGCGTTACCTTATTAAATAAAGGTGGTGCTAATGGAGCCAACCCGACCTTCGGTGGTGGTATGACGGACTATACTGACTGGCACATGTTCTCATCTCCGTTGTATGCGGCTCCGCTCGGCGTGAATTACACAGATACCACACAGTACCTGTTCAGTTATGGACACTCCGTCGACTCCAACGGCAATCCGATGCCTTATTATCATTTCTATGATGACGAAGCCAACCGTGGCTATTTCCCCAGCCATCGTTATGATACTATCTATGGCGAGGATACTGGCTCACCGACGGCAGGAGGCAATTACTACCAAGAATGGGACTATTACACCTACTATGAGCCAGAATACCACTGGATCAATTTCAAGCGCAATAGTAATAGCCACTGGCATGAAAACGCGCATGATGCACAAATCTATTACAACAACGAAAGTACACTCACTAGAGGTAAAGGTTATCTCTTGGCCACTCGTGAGGAGACCTTCTTGCAATGCTATGGCAGACTCAATAGTGGTGAGGTTCCCATTCGTGTCACTTACAGTGGCTATTACAGCCCAGGTTATAATTTACTTGGCAATCCCTATCTTGCCTACCTTGATTTCGATGCCTTCGTTGATTACAATCTTGATGATCTTTGGGGAAATGCTGAAGGCGTGTGTTATGGTATCATAGACGAATCCCCAGGTGCGTTCCCGCCTGGTTACAGGTATTACGCCTACCATGGGTCGCGGAACGACTATGGTGCAAGCCAGTACATCGCCCCGCACCAAGGGTTTATGATTCGGGTGAAATCGGAGCCTGAGGGCAATGCCGACTTTGAACCAGATATGTGTAGTCTTGAAGGTGATGGTGGCGTGTTCCGTGGCAATGACAGACCTGATTATCCGTTGGTCAACCTCTTTGCCATCGACGGCAATAACAATCGTGACATCACCACCGTAGAGTTGGGTCGTCCCGACAGGGGAGGCGCCAAACTGATGCGCGAACTGAAGTGGGCCAAGTGCCATGTGTACTGCCGTTATGAAGGTGAAGACTGGACTATTGCCTTCACGCAACCTGGCCTCACAGAAGCGGCTATCCGTTTTGAGGCTTATGAAGACGGCGAATTCACCATGAAATGGGATGCAGAGAACGGTGAATTCCACTACCTGCACCTTATCGATAATATGACTGGTGCCGATGTTGACTGCTTGGCTGAAACGGAATACCGCTTCACGGCTACGACAGAAGACTTCCGCAGCCGTTTCCGTCTCGTGTTCGGATACACTGGTATCGAGGAAGAAGAAGTCGAAGGACAGGAAGTCACCACCTTCGCGTTCCAGTCGGGCGACGATTTGGTGGTCAATGGTGAGGGCACACTTACGATGTACGACGTGACAGGCCGTGCAATGATGAATGTGGAGACTTACGGTACGCAAACAGTTGCACCTCTACCTGATTTGGCGACAGGAGTTTATCTACTACGGCTTGAAACAGTCAACGGAACCAAGGTTCAGAAGATAGTCATCAAATAAATATAGGAGGGAAGAGAAATGAAAACACGCAATGCAAATTTCGGAATGAAAGCTAACGGAATGAGAAAAGCGATGAACAAAAAAGCCCTTGCCCTCATGGTGGCAATCCTCCTGACGGCTGGTCCTGCCATGGCGCAAATCTTCCTCGACGATGAGTCACTGACGACACGTGGCTGGTTGGGTGAGGTGGATGATATTGGTAATATTGTTCCTTTCCACGAGGTAGAGTGGGACCAAGGCAACTACGTCCCGTTGGGTGGCGAAGTGATGCTACTCGCAGCGCTCGGTGGCGCTTACCTCCTTGGTAAGAAACATCGCAAAGAAGATTAAACTTTGATGCTAATAAGTATGAAAAAAGCCTGCTAAAATCAATTTTGGCAGGCTTTTTTATATCAGAACTGGAAGTAAATGAACGCCTGTAAGTCGGCGGTGATAAACTGATAGACAACAAACACGATGGCGGCACACGCCAAAATCATCACTGGTAATGGCATTTTGGCGAACCACAGGCGATAGCGCCGCTTGAAATTCTCTGGCAGCCAGTGGATAATCATTCCCAATACGATGAGAGCGAACACATTCCGATAATGGTAGGCAATTTCGGGAATTTGTTCCAGACGCCAATGGCTTCCAATTTGGTTGACCATGTTCTTGGCTGTGATCCAGGCCGTTTCGTTGGCCAAGGCGGGGTCGAGATTAGAGCCGCTGCGGAAGAACAGACGCGTGAAGGTGATGAAAGTGAAGGTGTTCAATACAGCCCATGCGTCCTGTAGCCATTGCCAGGCCTTCATGCCGCCAAACAGGTTGTAGAGCATCCGAATCACGTTGCCTGCAAGAACGATGAGGCACCATGCAAAGAGCATGTTGAACACAGGCAGCGGCACAAAGACGCACAACACCCTCAAAGTGAAAGTAACAGCGAGGATGAACAGCGTACGGCCGTAAATGCTCCAGTCTTCCCAAAAACGGTGGAACACCATGCCTATACCGTTCAATCCGCCCCAAATCATGAAGTTCCAGGAAGCGCCATGCCAAAGACCGCCCAAAAGCATCGTGTCCATGCGGTTGATTTCGGTGGTGATTTTCTTGCGTTTTTCGGGTTTGAAGTAAGCTATGAGGCCGAGTATTAGGGCGACAAGTCCCACGCTTGCAGCCACCCACCAGCTGCCCGAAAGGAAGACAGCGATGGCAGCAATCATAATGATGATGCAGAACGAGCCGAAGGTGGCATTGCGGTTGCCGCCCAATGGAATGTAGAGGTAATCTTGCAGCCAACGTGACAGTGAAATGTGCCAGCGTTTCCAGAACTCGGCGGGACTTTTGGCTTTATAGGGCGAATTGAAGTTTTTCGGCAGATAGAAACCCATCAGCATGGCCACGCCAATGGCAATGTCAGTATAACCCGAGAAGTCGGCGTAGACCTGCAACGAGTAACCGAACAGGGCCGTAAGGTTCTCAAAGCCCGTGTAAAGCAGTGGCTGGTCAAATACACGGTCGATGAAGTTGACGGCGATGTAGTCGCTCAAGACGATTTTCTTCACCAGGCCGTTCATGATCCAGAAAACAGCTATGCCGAACTGTTTGCGTCCGAGGAAATACTTCTTATGGAGTTGTGGAATAAATTCGTTGGCTCTAACAATAGGACCTGCCACTAACTGCGGGAAGAAACTGACATAGAAGCCAAAATCGAAGATGTTGTGGACGGGTTCGATGCGGTGGCGATACACGTCCATGATGTAACTGATAGCCTGGAAGGTATAAAACGAAATACCCACAGGCAGCAGGATGGCATCGATGCAGAAGCGGTTGGAGTTGGTCAGTTTGTTGCCTATCAAAGAGAAGATGTCAAACACCTTGAAATCAAGGCCAAACAGGTTATTGACTACATCAGTGATGAAGTAGGCGTACTTGAAATAGAACAGCAACGACAAGTTGACGACGACGCTGATGCCGAGGACGAAATTGCGGCTCTTGTCCTCCTTTCGCGTATGCATCCACTTGGCAGCAAAGAAGTTGTATAAAGTGATGAAAACCAGGATTAAGGTAAAAAGTCCGCTGGTTTTATAGTAAAAGAACAAGCTGACGAAAAACAGATAAGTGTTGCGCAGCAGAGGTTTGTTCTTAAAAATGCAGAAAAAGGCGAACACAATAGCGAAGAAAGCCCAGAAATAGAACTGCGTAAACAACAATGGGTGCTCCTTGTCGAAAGAAAACAAATTATGGAAAAAGTTTAATGCTATTTCGGGTAACTGCGTCATCTTATTCCTCCTTGTTTGCTTCGATGTGTTCCAAATAGCGTTCAATCAAGGCGTTGTAAAGCAAATCACCCATGAGAATGTAGCCATCTCTGGTGAAGTGCACTTTATCGCGTTGGGCCAAGCCTGCTTTCTGCCAGTTGCGCATGGAGCGCAGCCCGCCCATGATGTCAAATTGATCCCACACAGCGGCTTGATACTCCTTGCCCAATTCCATAAAGGCCTGTTCGGCGATTTTACCATTGGTATTGACTTCGTAAACCGTTCTCCTTCTCACCCTTTTTCGCTTGAAGCTGTCGTTGTTGGTGACAAAAAGCAGGGCGCAGTCGGGGTTGACTTCCTGAACGATGCTGATTAATTCACGGTAGTTTTGTTTGAAAACTTCCTTGTTAAAGCCTGTTTCGAGCGCGTCATTGATGCCGATGCTGAAAATGATGAGGTCGGGCTGGATGAGTTTCAGGTCGCGCTCGAAGTCGTCGCAGCGGAGGTAAGAAGGCACACGGGCTCCGTTGACCCCTACGCCATGCACACTAATGCCTGGACGGTCATTCTCAAGCAGTACACCTGTCAAAGTAAACTCGCCAGGAACAGAGTCGAACAGGATGCAGATGGAGTCGGTGTAATCCGGGAGTTCAAAGGTGTAGAGGGAAAATTCTTCATCGTATACCCCATGCAACGTGTCGTTATTATAACAAAGCGCGGGAACGACGTTTTCAGTTTCCGAAAAACCTATCAAAGTCACCTTATTGAAGTCATAAACGGGCGGCATCGTTGAGGGATAGCGCTCACGGGTGACGATTTGGATGGTGGCGGTACTATCGGTGGTGGTGACGGCAGCTCCAGACAAGCCCAAACGTTTGTCGGTCTCGCGCAACACCGCGTTACGGCAGTATTGCCACTCTCCCGTTGAATGGATGACATAATGTGATGGATTGTTGGTGCCGCCAGCCGTGAAAGGGAAAACGAAATAGGAGCCGCCCATCAAGTCGTTGCCGATACCCAGCAGGTCGTCACGGAATTGTTGCGTGAAGGTGCCTGCTTGCACGTGTGAGCCTCCAATATGCAGGATGCTGACATGGCCTGTGCCGAGATTGACAACGGAGTCCATTTTCGTGAAAAAAAGTTCCATAGCGCTGCTGTCGCCCGAAGGGTAAATGAGCTGATTGTTCTCGAAATGCGTGAAACAATAGTCGGGTAGCGGTTTCAACGCAATGTCGCTTTGGCCAAAGAGAACAAAACAAACCATGGTCAACCCTATTGACAAAAGCAGTTTTTTCATCTTCAGATGTTTTTATAGGGTTGATAGCTGGGCATCCTCATCCAATATGGGGCATAGCGCAGGTCATCGGTGGCTTCGCGGTTGACGAAATCAATGACTTCTTGGCTTGGCACACGTTGGCGCAGTTTGTAAAAATCGTAGTAGGTGGTAAAGGATTTGGCCAAGTCGCTGCCGATGGCTTGTGCGCCACGGAAAGTGAAGTGGATGTAATCGGGGCCGGCCATGGGCGGGTTGTGTTTCACCCATTGCGCCATCGAGCCTTCGCCACCCATCACGTGGAACATGTCCCAATAGGCCACATGGTTGCGCAAAGCCATAGCACGGAGTGAGTCGTTCAGCTCGGGCAGGCCGCGCCAAGTGCCCATCTTGCCGTTATACCTGCGGCCCATGTCGGCGGGACCGATAAAAAGCAAAGTGGCTTGTGGAGCAACACGCTTGATGTAGTTGATTTGTTTCTCCAACTCCTTGATATAAGGCGTGATGCTTTTCGAAGAAGAGATACCCGGCATACGGTTACCGCCAAATTGCAGGATGATGAGTTTGGTGTCCAAAAGCTCAAATGACTGCTGCATGACCTGCGGGTTGATACGGGTAAAAATCGTGCCCGAGCAACCGCGCAATGACACATTGTCGATGGCGATACCTGGCTCACCGTCGAGCAACACGGCGTAAATCTCTGCGTTGCCCTTGAAATTGATGGTGCCACGACGTACCGCAGAAGGCAAGTCCCAGGTGATAAGCGAAACGTTCTTGTTGGCAGCCAGCACTTTAGGCTTCAAGGAAAGATTGTCGCAATGCAAGGTGGCGGTGAAGCGCTTGCTGTTGTGACCCAACAATACCGAAACGGAAGAGATGTTTTTGGTGTTGTCAAAAGCCTGGGAATGACTGGTTTGCGTGAACGTGATACTGCCTTCACCACTGACTTGGGCGAATTGCGACATCACACCGTAACGGTTATGTGATGCGCGGCGGGTGGTGGAGTCACCGTAGACCGTATACCGTTGCAGGTTGTGGCTGCGTTGCGAGACGGAGATGGTCGGCACGGCTTGGATGGCGGGCACCATATTGGGCCCCGAACCGCCGAACAATTCTTGCAGTTTCTGTCGCAGCACCGATGAAATGCGGTCCATCTCGATTTGTGAGTCGCCATAGTGCATGACGCGATACGTGCGTTTCTCGTCACGAGCTTGTTCAAAGAGGGTGAAGAGAGTGTCAAAGTAGGTGTAATCGTCGTTGGGAAGGTAGATGCGGTTGGGATTTTCCTTCAGATAGTCGCGGAAAAAACTCAAGCTATCATACATCGTTTCCGAACAAGTCATCTCGAAACTTTGGCTCACACGATTTAGCACGGCGTCAACGTCAACTTCCTCTTTTTCTTCTTTTTGGCTCTCGGCAAAGGAAGGAAAACGCAGGTCAAAATTGCCAATTTTTATGCCCTCGGCGGGGAAAACGTACCAACAAATACCCAAAATGAGCATGATGGTAAGAGTAAAAAACAAAATTTTTATCGATCTCATTTTCAATTCGTTACAGGAATACCGCGTCTTTTTTCCGATGGCGCGATTTGGCTGCAAAAATACGAATTTTTACTTTATTTGAAACCTCAAACCTAAATATGCGCGAATACCTGATAAAGGTCCCCAAACCATCGAAGCGTCGAAGTCTTCGCTGAACGGATCATTGGCGGCAATGATGGGGTTGGTTTGCTTGTAATTGGTGAGGTTCTCGCCTCCGACGTAAACTTCCCAATACTTGCCCAACTTCTTGGTAATCTGTGCGTTCATGATGACATAGAAGGGTGAGCGTTCGATGTTTTGACCGTTTGTCACGGCGGTAGCGTTGCCACTCAAGTCGGGCACGCGGCTGTCGCCGTTGAACTGGGTCGTGAAATCGAATTGCCAGGTACCAGGGGCGTACGACATCGTCACCAAGCCCTTGTAGCGGTTGACGAAAGGTTTCTCGCGCAAGGTGTCGTCGATGGTCATCTTCACGTCGTTGTAACGGAAAGCCAGCGTCAGGTCGAAGTCCTTGAAAATCTCGCAGTTGGCCTCGATTTGGGCGCAGTTGGAGTAGGATTTACCGTCAAGATTGTAGATGCGAATCTGATGTGCGTCGGCGTCACGGTCAAGGACGATTTGGTTGACGAAGTCGGTGCGGTAGAAGTCGGCTTGGATGGTCAGTTCGCGCCAGCCGATGTCAATGCCCTTGGTCAGGTTGATGCCATAGTTCCATGCTTCTTCCATTTTGGGTGTGTCTAGGAAATAAATCTGTCGTGCCGAGGCCATCATCGTAGCGTTTTCGGCCAGCACATTGGGCGAGCGGTAGCCCTTGCCTGCCGAGAGGCGTATGGCAAATTCATCATGCGTCTTGAAGCGCACATGCAGGCGAGGCGTGTAAAGCATCTTTTGGTAGTAGCTGTTGTAATCGGCGCGGAAACCAGCAATGATGTTCCAACGGTGGTCGTCGCTAAAATTATATTCAGCAAACGCGCCAGGGACATGCTCAACCCGAGTGAAAGTGCTGTCGTTCAGTTGTTCATCATACTTGTCAAAGGTGTAACTCATGCCCACGGAATAGTTGTGGTGGTCGTTGAAGAGATAGGAGTCAAACAGCAGGTTGCCGTAATAAGAGAGTTGGTTGGCGTTGTAGTCGGTGAGGCCGTAGTAGGAGTCTGCCTTGTGGTAAGTTACCTGATGCTGTGTTCCGAGGCTGGTGTCTTTGCGGTTGAAATGGTAGCCGCCTTTGGCGAAAGCCTCGTAACGTTCGGTGTTGATTCCGATGCCGTACAGGTTGTAGCCAGCGTCCAAGCGGTGCTTCGGGTCAAAGTCCATCTGTCCGCCGAGACGGATTTCCTTCAGAGCCTTGATACCTAACTTGCAGCCGAATTTTCCGACATGGGGATGGTTATAACGCAGAAAGACATTGTATTGCGTGGTCATGGGGTCGTCCATGAAGGAATCGCCGTTGCCGTCCATTTTCATGAAATTGTGGCTCACATGGCCGAAAAGCATGATACCGTCCTTTTTACCCACCTTGACGCGACCGTTGAAATTGAAGTCGGTCATCAACATGGAGTTGGCGTAAAGGTTGAAAAACAGTTTTTCGCTTTTGTCGGGCAGCGGTTCCTTGTAGTCTACATTGATTTGTCCCGTAATGGATTCGTAACCATTTCTGACAGAGGAAGTTCCTTTTGATACTTGGATGCCGTTCATCCAAGTGCCCGGCACATAGTTCAAGCCAAACGTCGAGGCCAAACCACGGAAATTGGGGATGATTTCGGTCATCATTTGGGTGTAGATGCCGCTCAAGCCCAAAAGTTGAATTTGTTTGGCTCCTGTAACGGCGTCGCTGTAGGCCACGTCCACTGAAGCGTTATTTTCAAAGCTTCCCGCCAGGGTGCAGCAGGCTGCACGCTTCAAGTTTTCGGCGGTGATTTCTTGCACGGCGATCGCCTTCATGGGGTTGATATAGGAGGCTTTCTGTCGCGCTGCGATTTCCACCTCGTTCAGCATGTGGATGGAGTGGAACACATGGTCGTAGTGCGCAGGTTCTACCATGTGGTGAATGGTATCGTTTTCATAGGAAATGCAACTGAACACAAGACAGCCGATACGCTCATGCAGCGGGATTTTGTAGTGTCCGTTGGCGTCGGTCACCACGCCTTCGTTGACGATTTTCCAATAGACGTTCACGCCTGGCAACGGGGTTTTGGTGCCATTTTCATTTTGTTCATAAACAGTGCCTTCGATAAATCCTTGTGCAAAGGCGGTGGAGGCGAAGGCCATTAATAATAAGGTTATTAAGGTTATTTTGTTGGTTTTCATAATTTTAGATTTAAAATTTAAGATTTCAAATTGTAGGGCTGTCACATCGTGGCAGCCGCATGAATTACGCCTGTAAAGCGTTCAATAATCAGAAAACCAACGGGTTCAGCCGCAACGCTGAGAAAAACACTAACCTGTCTCTTGCAGAGAAGAAATGGGGTATTTTTCGAGCCGTGAAATGATGCAACACCTGTTGTGCCTTCGGTAGCAAGTCGAGGATGTCGAAATAGGCGAAGGCAAAAGGTTGAAAATGAATGTCAAGGTGTTTTTCGGGCGAAAAAACGTAGTTGTCGGTGAATTGGATCAGGCTCTCGAAGTCCTCGCAGCAGCATTTGGCGTTGAATTGCAGGCCATGGTGCTGTACAAAATGAACCTCATGTTCGTGTTCGTGGGCAAGGCAATGCATACACGACTCTGCCGCATCGACAAAACTGCTGCTCAAATGGTGGTCTTCGGTGCAATAGTGGAACTTCACGTCCCAACCCATTGAGACGAAAAGCACCACAAAGGCCATCACCAAAGAACCAATTTGCAGGATTCGTTTTTTCATGCCGCAAAAGTACAAAAAATTCACGCTTCTTCTGCAAAGCGTTTCAAGGCATTTTCGTCGAGGCGCTGTACGGTCCACTCGTCCATGGGCACGGCACCGATACTACGGTAGACTTCCAGCGCAGGTTTGTTCCAGTCGAGGCAAATCCACTCCATGCGACCGCAATGGCGCTCCACGGCGAGACGAGCCAAGTATTTCAGCAAAGCCTTTCCGTAACCCTTGCCGCGCTTTTCGGGGAGGATAAACAGGTCTTCGAGATACAGCCCCTTGCGACCGACAAAAGTCGAAAAGTTGTGGAAAAACAAGGCAAAGCCGATGACCACGCCGTCTTCTTCAGCAAAAACGACCTCGGCGGAATGTTCCACAAAAAGGGAGTGATGCAAGGTGGCTTCATCAGCGACCACCTCATCGGCGCATTTTTCGTAAACGGCGAGTTTCTTGATAAACTCAAGGACCAAACCAGCCTCCTCGGGCTGTGCAGGACGGATGTTGAATTTATTGTTCATTAATGGGTCAGTCATACGATCATAATTTGCGCAAAAATAGAGAAAAACGTCAACTAATGCAAATGATAGCAAAGAATTGCCTAATTTTGTACAATCTTGAAATTTTTGAATTTGAAATCTTGAAATTTGAAATTCTATGGCCGACGGATATTTAGAAAAACGCTATGAGGAAGTCTTTGGCAAGGGCGCCAAGAAGACTGTAGTGAAGCATAATTCACTTGAAACCCTGATGGAGAAAAACCGCAGTTATCGTGGTTATAATCAGGATTTTGTGGTAAAACGCGACATGTTGGAGCGCATTGTGGCAGTGAACACCAAAATCGCTTCGGCGAAAAACCAACAAGTGCTTCGTTTCAAACTTGTTACAAAAGAAACGGGTGCCGGTATTATCGTGCAAAATATGAAATTAGGTGGTTTGTTGCCCGAGTTGCACCTGCCTTTCCCTGGCGCCGAGCCAGAGGCTTTCATCATCATTTGCAGCACCATTCCTGAAAACAAGTTTGTGGACATTGACCTTGGTATTGCGGCACAGAGCATGTTGTTGAAAGCCACCGAGATGGGCCTGAACGGCATCATGATTGGCGCGTTCAACAAGGCAAAGATTATAGAAGCCTTCAACCTGTCTTATGAACCGCTATTGATTTTAGCCATCGGCAAGGGCAACGAGAAAATCAAGCTGCAGCCCGTGGATGCTGGCGAGAAATTGGCCTATTATCGTGATGAAAACGGGGTGCAATTTGTGCCGAAAATCCGTTGGGAACAATTGATTGTTGAATAAATTTGCACTCACATAGTGCGTTTTTCGTGAAATTTTGCACTGTCATAGTGCATTTTGCTTTGTAGGGCTGTCACACCGTGGCAGCCGCATTGGGATTTTCCCATTATGCGGCTGCCGTGATACGATAGCCCCACAAAATCATTTCCTGGTATAGGTAACGAATTTTATACCAGTATCATCCGTAGCAGTATAGAAATTGAGGGTGATAGTCTTGCCGTCGTCATGTAGGATGAAACCCTCGGGCGGTAGTTCGTCCATGTAAGTTCCGTCGCCGTTTTTCGGGGTGATTGCTCCCGTCTTCTTGCCGTCAAAAGCATACTCGAAATCCATTGCGACATTTTCGAATTCAACAACAGGATCTTCATTTTTCTTTTGCGAAACAAGTTTCTCAATTAATAAACCTTCATTCTCGCTGTTGAACTGCAAAACGGAATGCCATGTGTAGGTCACATCGTTTTTGGTTCCCGTACCAGTGCCTTCCCAAACGCTACCAACAAGAGTGTTGACTTTCTTTGGGGTATCCAACTTAAAGACGATGGGCAACATGTAACTGACGCGAACGGGCTTGCCGTCTTTCTTGCCAGGCTTCCATTTCGGCATGGCTTTCACCACACGGACAGCCTCATCATCGCAGCCGCCTCCAATGCCGCGTTTCACTTCCACATTGGAAACGCTACCATCTTTCTCAACAACGAAACTGATGAACACGCGACCAGCAATGCCCTTGTCCTTTGCCTCCTCTGGATATTTGATGTTCTCGCTCAAGTAAGTAAACATGGCTTGGTCGCCGCCTTGGAACTGGGGCATCTCGTCAACGATTTGATAGACAGAATCGTTGCTTTGCACGTTAATGGTTTGCACAGGATAAACGAAGCCTTCATTGGGCGTTATTTTATACTCCACCATATCGTCTTGTTCGGTGGGTATAGTCTGGATGTGGAATCCTTTAGCAGGCTGACCATCCTTGTCATACGAAGAAATCATAACCTTTGTGCGGGGCTTGTTCGTCTCTGGGTCAATCTCTTGTTCTCGTTTGACTTCCGAATAGGAGCCGTCTTCATTGTAGATCACGGTGTCGTTGACGGGTAGTTTCTCGTCACCTTCGTACTCGTACATCACGATTTGATAAGTGTCGGCTGATACAGTTATCTGCATCTTTTCTTCTTGTGCCGTGGCTTTCGTGTTGGCAATCAATAAAATCGCTAACACTGGCAATGTCGCCAAGAGCCTCCACCAGAGGCCCTTGGCCTTTTCATTTCTTGTAATCATCTTGATTCGTTTTTTAGTAAGGATTAAACTGAAGTTATTGCTCATTCCGCTGAAATCGGCAGCCGTGCACTGCTGTACGATTAGCATCATGTAGTTCTTTTTGTCAATGCCGGTGGCCACCACGTCGCGGTCGGCCTGGTATTCATGGACGCTCTGCAACTCTTTCTTATACAGGTAGATGAATGGGTTGAACCATTGCAGAATCATCATCACCTCGGTGAAAAGGATGTCCCACGAATGATGGTGCTCGATGTGGCTCACCTCGTGGCGGACAATGTCGGGCGACACATTCTCGTTGGGGAAGAAAGCATAGCGGAAGAAGGAGAAGGAACCTTGTTCGCGACCTGTGAAGATGGCCGTGTAGCCTTTCATCTTTCGTTTCGGTGAGCGGATGATGAGCACCATAAGTCGCCCCAGCTTGAAGAGGAACAGCAGGGTCATTACGCCCACACCTATTATATATAGGCCGCCAACAATTTGCCAAACCGTGAGACGCGGCTGGGCCACGGGCGCGACTTCGGTCTGCATTTCGGGCATGGCCTCTTGTCCCTCGGGCGTGATGGTGATTTCGGTCAGCATTGTGCCGCCGAAGAGGTTTTGTTTCCAAGTCACCATCTGCTGCGACTCATGTCCCACAAACACGCCAATCAGCGGTAAGGCCAGGGCGAACAACAGGCTTGACAGCAAGAAGACCCGATTGAACTTGATGCGATTGCTGTTGCTGAACAGCAGCCGATAGACCACCCAAAGTACTGCAATAGCCGCCGCGATGGGCAACACGTGACCGATGATGAGTTGTTGAGCGTTCATGGCTTATTTCCTTTCTTCAGTTATGGCTTCGTCAATCACCTTTTTCAGGGCTTCCAGCTCTTCGAGGCTGAAGTTCTCCTTTTTGGCGAAGGCCGAAACGAGGTCTAAGTATGAGTTGTTGAAATAGCGTTCCACCACGCTGCCGAGGTAGTGCTTCGAGTATTCCTCTTTGCTGATGGCGGGGGTGTAGCGGTTGGCGCGGCAGAAGGTCTCGTGCTTCACGAAGCCCTTGTTTTCCAATATCTTGATGACGGTCAGCACGGTGTTGTAGGCTGGCTTGGGTTCGGGGAAGGCTGCCATAATCTCGTTGGCGAAACCCTGACCGATGCTCCAGATGACTTGCATCACTTGTTCTTCTCCTTTGGTCAGTTCTTTCATGGCTGTGCGGGTTTTTGAATGTTTAACGCTGCAAATATAGAGAATATCTTGAATATACAACTAAAAAATTAGTTAATTTATTGTATTTTTCGGTGATAAAATATGAAATAATTCGTATTTAATTGGTTGTCAATAAATTATATTGGTAGTGTTGCTGGCCTTGATGAGCCGCTTTTTTTCCTCATGGGAAAGGTTAAAGTCATTGTCGCGCAAAATGAGCAACTCCATGTCAGGTTTTTCCACCAATTCCCAAGGGAAACGTTCCAGCAGATTGTGTTCACAGTCGAATTCCTTCAGTGAAGGCATTTTGGAGAGGTCTGGGAGCTCCAAAAGGTGGTTGTAACCCACGCCGATACGTTCTAAAGAATCCATCTCCGGCAACCATGCGGGCAAAAAATGCAGCTCGTTGTGGTGGATGTAGAAATATTTCAGTCGTTTCAGGTTGCGCAAGGTGTCAGGAATGACCTCAATTTGGTTGAACGACAGGAAAAGCTGTTGCATGTGCCCCATATTGCCCACGAAGTCGGGGATTTGGGTGAGGCTGTTCTTGTAAAAGTCCAAGTGCCTCAACTCTGTGCAATTGGCCAACACTTCGGGAATCTCCGTAAACTCGTTTTCATAGAAAATCACGTGCTTCAGTTGTTTCAGCTGTCCAAACGAAGGAGGCAGGGAATGTAGCTTGTTTTTGCCTAAGTTGAGGCTTTCGCAGCGCAGCCGACCGATGTTGTTGGGTAACTTCTCAAAGCCATTGCCACCAATGACGATTTGCTTGGCTTTTGAGAGGTGGCGAATGTCCGCTTTGGTGAGTCTCAACTGGTTGTAATTCAACGTGATTTCCTCAAGGCTGTCGAGTTCCATGATCCATCTTGGGATGTGGCGGATTTGGTTGCCTTCCAAGTTGAGCGCTTTCAGGTGCTTGCATCCGCGTATGCTCGTCGGGATGCGGGTCAGGTGGCAATTCGTCAGGCTCAGTCGTTCGATATGGTTGTCTTCAGGGAAATCGATTTTGCGGAAGCTGCATCCAGTCAGGGTGACGGTTTTCAAGCTATCGGACGCGAACAGCGACTTGTCCACTTTCTTCGTCCTGATGCCAGCAAAGCTGACTATCGACACCTTATTATATTTAGAGAAGTTGGGGAAAGTGTCCAAATAAGTCGCATCAAAGCTGAGCATCGTGACAGAATCGGGATGGCTGTTTTCCAATTCTTGTAGGTAAGCCTTCGCCCTTGCAAGGCTTCGTTCTTGCAACTCTCGCAGTTCTTTTTCGCTGAAATCTAGTCCCACGGGAGATTGTGTTCTGCAAGAGAAAAGCAGACAACTTATTGAAATACAAATCAGTAGATGGATTTTAGTTTTCATATTGTAAGCGTTTACGAAGCAAAAAGAGCAGCCGATTTCTCAACTGCTCTTTTGACCGTCGGAGTGGCCCGACTCGAACGGGCGACCGCTTGCACCCCATGCAAGAATGCTAGCCAACTGCACCACACCCCGATTGCTTTAGCGGCTGCAAAATTAGGAATGTTTTTTGAATTGGCAATCACTTTGAGCGAAAAATTTTATCTTTGCCAGCAAATAACTCTAAACTCTAACCCCTAAACTCTAAACTCAACACAATGGAACATATTGAATGTCTGATAATTGGATCGGGTCCAGCAGGCTACACCGCAGCCATCTACACCTGCCGCGCCGATGTAAAAACCGTCGTTTACGAGGGTATGCAACCCGGCGGACAGCTCACCCAAACCACCGAAATCGAGAACTTCCCGGGCTATCCCAACGGCGTGAAAGGCTCCGACATGATGGACGAAATCCGTCAGCAGGCCGAGCGTTTTGGTGCGGAAATCCGCATGGGCGAAGTCACGGCTATCGACGTCAGCCAGCGTCCTTTCAAAGTGACGACGGAATACGACGGCGAACTCTTGGCCGACAGCATCATCGTCTCGACGGGTGCTGCGGCGCGCTATCTGGGCATCCCTTCTGAAGAGGAATTCAAGGGCGGCGGCGTGTCAGCTTGTGCCACCTGCGACGGCTTCTTCTATAAAGGTAAGGATGTCGCGGTCGTGGGCGGCGGTGACACGGCTTGCGAGGACGCCAGCTATCTGGCCAAACTCTGCAACAAGGTCTATCTCATCGTCCGCCGCGATGTGCTCCGCGCCTCCAAAGCGATGCAGCACCGTGTATTAAACACGCCCAACATCGAAGTGCTGTGGAAGCACCAGACCAAAGAACTCTTCGGCGAGCAGCAAGGTTTTATGAAAAAGCTGAAAGGCGCGGTTCTCTACCACAGCGACACCAAAGAGGAGCGCACCATCTACGTGGACGGTTTCTTCGAGGCTATCGGCCACACGCCGAACACCGCCCCATTCAAGGGCATCCTCGACATGGACGAGGAAGGCTACATCATCACCAAGCCGAAGTCGACGGCCACCAACGTGGAGGGTATTTTCGCTTGCGGCGACTGTCAAGACCGCACCTACCGTCAGGCCATCGTGGCTGCCGGCACGGGTGCCATGGCGGGCATCGAGGTGGAGAGGTTTTTGGCGGAAAGCAAATGAACCTTCAGACTGAAATAAAAATCCAACCCTTGGAGCAAACCGTCCACTACGGCGACGGTTTGCTCTTTTTGGGCTCCTGCTTCGCCGACGAGGTGGGCGGCATCTGCCGTGGCTTGGGCTTCGATGCGCTGGTGAATCCTTTTGGGGTGCTTTACAATCCTGCTAGCATTGCGCAGGCGATGGAGCGACTGCAAAGCGGCAAGCCGTTTTCACATGACGAGGTGATAGCAGTAGGAGAGGAGTACTATTGTACTTTCAGTCACAATACGGCTTTTTGGAACACTTCTGAAAACGCGCTTTTGGAGCAAGTCAACGAGAGCCTGAAAGCGGCTCATGAACATTTTTTGAAATCCAAGTGGGTGGTGTTAAGTCTTGGCACATCGTGGGTGTTTCGGAATAAAACAATGGGCGATGTGGTTGCCAACTGCCACAAGTTGCCCGCCAACCGATTTGAGCGCGAGTTCCTGACCGTGGAACAGTCCAAAACCTTGCTTTCGGAGTTGGTCAAACAGCATCCCGACAAGCAGTTCATCCTCACGGTTTCACCTTTGCGCCATCTGAAGGACGGCTTGCACGAAAATCAGTTGAGCAAAGCTGCACTGTTGATGGCAGTAGATGAAGTGTGCAAACAATTCGGCAACGCACATTATTTCCCTGCATACGAAATCCTCTTGGATGAGCTCCGCGACTATCGTTTCTACAAAGAAGACATGGTGCATCCCACCGAACAGGCGGTGCGCTACATTTGGGAGAGTTTCGTGGATTTCGCCGTCGACCTGAAGGAAAAGCCTGCCCTGCAAGCTGCTGCCGAAGTGCGACAGATGCTGCAACACAAACCCGTATTTCCAGAAAGCGAGGCTTATCGGAAATTTGAACTTTATAAAAAACAGAAAATCAGTGAATTGCAAATGTGTTGTCCCAATATCCGCTTGGAAAACCTGCAATAAACCTACATCGTTTAATACTCGACTTTATCTTCTTTCTCTGCCCACGCATGGAAGGTCTTGATGGCCTCGTCGTGCAGCAAAGGGATGAAGGGTAACGTGCGTTTCGTCAGTGGCTTGTCCAACTCCTTGTAAATAAAGTCGTCGGCGAAGTCGATGTCAGCGGCGTCTTTTTTCGTGTTGCCGTAATAGATACGCTTGATGTGCGCCCAATAGATAGCACCAAGGCACATCGGACAAGGCTCACACGAGGTATAAATAACGCAATCCGAGAGGTCGAAGGTGCCGAGCTTACGGCAGGCCTGGCGGATAGTGTTCACCTCGGCGTGGGCTGTGGGGTCGTTGTCGCGGGTCACGCTGTTGGCACTGCCCGCGATGATTTCTCCGTCCTTCACGATGACGGCCCCGAAGGGACCGCCACCGTTTTTGACGCTTTCGTCGGCGAGACGGATGGCCTCGCGCATATATTCTTTATCTTTTTCTGTGATGTTCATGGTTGTGCGTGTTATCGGCAGGGGTTAAGCTGCACTTCACCGCCTGCTTATTGTCCGTCGTCCCTACGGGACTTGCAGGGGCTTACGCCGCCTGCTTAATTTCCGTCGTCCCTACGGGACTTCACTTTCTATACTTCGTTTCTAACTCTGCACGATACTTGTCGGCAATAGCCCCAGCCAAGGCGATGCCATCGCCCTGAGGCTCGGCGCTGAAGGTGCCAAGGCGCTCGCGCCACCACTGGCCTTCATACTTACAAATGCGCTCGTGGTAAGCCTTCTCGTCGAAGGGCTGTTCCGCATCAATGGCGGCATCCACATCCTTGAAGAACTCTTTCCAGCGGTAGGCGTAGTAGGTTTCTGTTAGACCTGCCCAAGCGCGGCTGGCGTATTCGTTCAGCAAAGCGTCCTCCTCGCCCCAAGTGGTGATGATGTTGCGGGCGTTGCTTTCGAAATAGTCTTTGTCCTCTTCCGTCGTACCAATGGCGCGGGCATCGCGAATCCAGCGACCGACGAGGAAAGCACTTTCCGTGGCCAAGATGGCATCCGTATCGTCAAGAATGTTGGTCATGGTTTTTTCAATCTGATGCAATTTCTCATAATCGCCTTCGCGATAGGTTTTTACATAATCGGCGTAGAGGTCGCTGAAGTAATTGCCCAACAGTTGCCTCGTGATGTTCACGACATCGAAATGGCGTGTGCGAGTGTTGCAGCCAGAGGCCAAAAGGTTGTTCAAGACATCTAATAAAGTGATATTGCTGTATTTATAGGTCGGGGCAACATAATACTGGCGGTACTCATTGATGTCGCCCATCGTCGGCCTTTGGTTGATGCGGACGGTCTGGCCCGGCGACGACACCTTATTATATACACTGTCGGCCAAAAGTTTCCACGCGGCGCGCATGTACTCGTTTTCCTTTCCTGCGCGTTGGTCGGCGAGGCGTTCCACCCAAGCGTCCACATCCTTGGTGAGTGGGTTGTCCCAAGCCTTCTCGAAAACGTATTCATACATGAACGGGTTGCAGTCGAAGCCCTCCAAGGTGGAGCCGATGCCTACAAAGTTGTCGCCGCCTTTGGCAAAAGCTCGCTCGATTCTAACATTCACAGTATCAAGGTTTCCAGCTAGCATGGAGTTGCCACCGAAGTTGCCGAGGTAGCACCAGATGTACGGCACGCCATAATAGGCGTTGGTGCGCTCCCACACAGGTTGTCTTTCGCAGTAGTAATCGAGCATGATGTGTCTGTCTTTCGGCATAGAGGTAATGTAGGCCTCAATGCGGTTGTCGACCTCCCAGTATTGGCGCTCGTTCCAGAACAGCCACGCCATCTCGAGCCACTTGGCATCAGGGTCGGCAGCTTCGAGGGACTCGTACACTTGACGGCTCACACGACCGAGGTATTCAGGTTCCCAACTCGGCGGAATCATCTCATTGAAAATGTCTATGCCGTAGATGTGGTCGGTGCCGTAAAACTCGATTTCCTTCTCGATGAATTTCTTTTGTATCATGGGATACAGCTCGCACTCGGGGTCGAGGAACTTGCACAAGCAGGTGCTGTCGAAGCCCGCCCAGTCGCCCAAGGAAGCCAATGGCGCATCAGGATAAATCCTTGTGATGCAAGGCGGCACATGGCCAGCGAAACCAGGCAGTACAGGCTTCATATTCAGCTCGCGCTCACGGGCGACGATTTGCTTTTGCAGTTCCTTTTGGTTTTCAAGCCACGACATGGGCAGCGGTCCGCCCCAGCGGTCGATGTTCTGCATACGGTGCCATGGCAGGTGCGCCGGACCAGTGAAGTAGCTGCGGATTTCCTCGTCGGTGAGGCCAAGGTCGCTCCACACCTCATACCACACGCTCTCCTGTCCCGTGATGGCCAAAGGCAGGTTGATGCCGTTAAGAGCCATCCAGTCGATGAAGTGCTCCCACTGCGACCAATTCCACCAAGGCAGGGTATAACCGAAAGTGCAGTAATTCAAGAAGAAACGGTCAGGGACACGGGCGCTCAGGCTGACTTTTTCAGCGACTTTTGGCATGGTGGCGGGAATCTGCAAAGGCTCTTCCATAAACCACGAATACTGCGACATGCAGTAGTATTTCAGATAATGGTTCAAGCCGACGGCCATACTATTGGCGTTATTGCCACGAATGACGAGGTTTTGACCTTTTGTTTCGATTTCGAAGCGGTCGATGGTGTCGGCAAGTCGCTCGAGGACAATGTTTTGCGAATACTCTGGAACCACACGGTTCACCAAGCCACGCATGGCGACGACTTCGGGGTCGGTTTCCTTTTTCGTGCAGCCGAAGCACAGCACGAGGCCCAGGAGGGCAAAAAAGTATAGTTTTTTCATTGAATGAAGTTTTGTATGGGGCAAAAATAGTGTTTTTTTTCGCATTAGCGCATTTTCCAATCCTTCTTATCGCTTTATTTCCTAACTTTGCAATGGATAATGTACTGCATTTTGCAAGAAAATTGAATATAACAATGAGAATATCAATTAAATAAACAACCAATGGAAGAAAAAAAGAGACTCTTTGAGGAATTTCCGCCCGTGAGTACCGAAGAATGGGAAGCGGTAATTGAGAAAGACCTTAAAGGGGCAGATTACAACAAAAAACTGGTTTGGCGCACGGCCGAGGGCTTCAATGTGAGGCCTTACTACCGTGCTGAGAACCTGGCCGACATCCCTTGGACGGGCATGCAGCCTGACGAGTTTCCGTATGTCCGCGGCAACAAGCCCGAGGGCAACGAATGGCTTATCCGCCAGGACATCACTGTCAAGGATGTGAAGGAAGCCAACGCCAAGGCCCTCAACGCTTTGAGTCGTGGCGCGAACAGCATCGGCTTCAAGTTAGAGTACGACAAGCCTTACGACGCCATCGAGATTGCCACGTTGCTCAACGGTATCGACCAGAAGGCGGTGGAAATCAACTTGTACAACAACAAGTACCACCTGCCGCTGTTAGAGATGATGTCGAAGATTCCGGACATCAAAGGTTCGTTGAACTACGACCCGCTGACGCGCTATCTGCGCCGCGGCGTGTGGTACATCGCCGAAAGCACCGACATGGAGCTGGCCTACATCATGGTGAAAGCCGAGATGCCTGGTTTCCACGCCATCGGCGTCAACGCGCATGTGTTCACCAATGCGGGTTCGACCATCGTTCAAGAAATGGCTTTCGCGCTTTCAGTAGGTGCCGAGTACCTCGACAAGCTCACCGAGAAAGGCTTGACCGTTGACGAGATTGCACCGAAAATGCGCTTCAACGTCGCTGTCGGTCAGAACTACTTCATGGAGATGGCCAAGCTGCGTGCCTACCGCCTGCTGTGGGCCAACATCGTGAAAGCCTACGGCGGCAAGGAAGAAAACGCCAAGATGCACATCCATGCTACTAACGCTGAAATCGGCATGAGCCTATATGACGCCTATGTCAACATGCTGCGCACCACGAGTGGCACCATGTCGGCAGTGTTGGGCGGTGTCGATTCGTTCACCGTCATGCCTTTCGACGCGCCGTTTGAGTTGCCCACCGACTTCGCCGATCGTATCGCCCGTAACCAACAGCTCGTTCTTAAGGAAGAAGCTCACTTCGACAAGGTCGCCGACCCCGCTGCAGGTTCCTATTACATCGAGAACCTCACCGAGAGCCTGGCCGCTGCCGCTTGGGACTTGTTCAACAAGATTCAGGACGAAGGCGGTTATCTCGAAGCCGTCCGCAAGGGCATGATACAAGGCCTCATTAAGGAAAGTGCCGCCAAGAAGTTCAGCAATGTGGCCACACGTCGCGAGACCATCCTGGGCACGAACCAGTTCCCGAACTTTACGGAGAGCCTGAAATTCACGCCCGAGGCTTGGGTGATGGAAGCCGACGACCGCCGAGACGAGAAGGCCGAGGTCGAGACCATCGTCACCTTCCGTGCTGCGCAACAGTTCGAGAAGCTACGCTACGCGACCGATGTTTATTCGCAAGACCACAAGCGTCCTATCGCATGGATGTTCACCTATGGCAATCTCGCCATGCGTAAGGCCCGCGCCAACTTCGCCTCCAACTTCTTTGCCTGCGCCGGCATCCAAGTCGTCGACAACCCAGGCTTCAAGACCTTGGAGGAAGGCATCGCCGCCGCCCGTGAGGTGAAGCCCGAGATTCTGGTCATCTGCTCCTCCGATGAGGAATACGGCGAAGGCAATGCTCTCAAGATTTACGAGGAATTGAAGAACGACACCATCGTGGTGCTTGCTGGTAACCCCGAAGGCACCGTCGACATCCTCAAAGAGGCTGGCTTGAAGTACTTCATCCACGTCAAGAGCAACGTGCTTGAGACGCTGCAAGATTTTCAGAAACAATTAGGTATAACCAAATGATGAAAGGGCAAGACAATGAAACCGAATTATAAAGACATCAATATCAACGCTATACCTAAGCACAGCGGTCTCATCCTGCCGAATGGCGAGCCTTGGGAGACCTCTGAACACATCATGGTGAAGCCTGCCTACACCGAGAAAGACCTCGAAGGCATGGAGCACCTCAACTACGCCGCTGGCATCGCCCCCTTCCTCCGTGGACCTTACTCGACGATGTATGTGATGCGCCCCTGGACCATCCGTCAGTACGCCGGTTTCTCCACCGCTGAAGAGTCCAACGCCTTCTACCGCCGTAACATCGCTGCTGGTCAGAAGGGTCTGTCTGTGGCCTTCGACTTGGCCACCCACCGTGGCTACGACGCCGACCACGAGCGCGTCATGGGTGACGTGGGTAAGGCTGGCGTGAGCATCTGCTCCGTCGAGGACATGAAGGTGCTGTTCGACCAGATCCCGCTGAACAAAATGTCCGTCTCCATGACCATGAACGGCGCCGTGTTGCCTATTCTGGCCTTCTACATCGTCGCGGCCCTGGAGCAGGGCGCCAAATACGAAGAATTGCAAGGTACCATCCAGAACGACATCTTGAAAGAGTTCATGGTGCGTAACACATATATCTATCCGCCTGAGTTCTCGATGCGCATCATCGCCGACATCTTCGAGTTCACCTCGCAGAACATGCCGAAGTTCAACAGCATCTCCATCTCGGGCTACCACATGCAGGAAGCTGGCGCCACCTCCGACATCGAGATGGCCTACACCTTGGCCGACGGTTGGGACTACCTCCGCACGGGTGTCAAGGCAGGCCTCGATATTGACGCTTTCGCGCCGCGTCTGTCCTTCTTCTGGTGCTCGGGCATGAACCACTTCATGGAGATTGCCAAGATGCGCGCCGCCCGTATGATTTGGGCCAAGATTGTGAAGACCTTCAACCCGAAGAACAGCAAGTCGCTGGCACTGCGTACCCACACGCAGACCTCGGGCTGGTCGCTTACCGAGCAAGACCCGTTCAACAACGTGGCTCGTACCTGCATCGAGGCCATGGGCGCTGCCTTGGGTCACACCCAATCGCTGCACACCAACGCCTTGGACGAAGCCATCGCCCTGCCGACCGACTTCAGCGCCCGTATCGCCCGTAACACCCAAATCTACATCCAAGAAGAAACCAACGTCTGCCGTGTCGTCGACCCGTGGGCAGGCTCCTATTACGTGGAGAGCCTCACCCGCGACCTCTACGAGCGTGCTTGGGGTCACATCCAAGAGGTGGAAGCCATGGGTGGCATGGCCAAGGCCATCGACACTGGTCTTCCGAAGATGCGTATTGAGGAAGCCGCTGCCCGCAAGCAGGCCAAGATCGACTCGGGCCGCGAGACCATCGTCGGCATCAACAAGTACCGCCTCGACCACGAAGACCCGATCGAGACCTTGGAGGTCGACAACACGGCCGTGCGTGAGTCGCAGATCAAGCGCTTGAAGGAACTTCGTGCCAACCGCAACGAGGCCGACGTGCAGCGTTGCTTAGAGGCCATTACCAAGTGCGCCGAGACCCACGAGGGCAACCTCTTGGCCTTGGCTGTCGAAGCCGCCAAGTGCCGCGCTTCGCTGGGTGAGATTTCCATGGCTTGCGAAAAAGTTGCAGGTCGTTATAAAGCAGTAATTCGTTCAATCTCAGGAGTATATTCTATGGAAACGAAAAACGATGCAAGATTTGAAGAGGCTGTCCGTAAGGCCGACGAGTTCGCCAAGTTAGAAGGCCGTCGTCCGCGTATCATGATTGCCAAGATGGGTCAAGACGGGCACGACCGTGGCGCCAAGGTGGTCGCCACCGGCTATGCTGACATCGGTTTCGACGTCGACGTTGGGCCGTTGTTCCAAACACCCGCCGAGGCTGCTAAGCAGGCTGTCGAGAACGACGTCCATATCATGGGCGTGAGTTCGCTGGCTGCCGGTCACAAGACCCTCGTGCCGCAGGTCATCGCTGAATTGGAGAAACTCGGTCGTCCCGACATCATGGTCACCGTGGGTGGCGTGATTCCCGCGCAGGACTACCAGTTCCTCTACGACGCCGGCGCCGTAGCCATCTTCGGTCCTGGCACGGTCATCAGCGATTCGGCCATCAAGATGCTGGATCTGCTGATTGCAGCGAGGAAATAAAGTTCTCGCTAAATCCAAAACAAGAAAACCGCCTCGAAGTTTCGGGGCGGTTTTCATATTAATCAAGGTGTAGATTACATCATCAAGAACGACATCATCACACCAGCTGCGACGGCAGAGCCGATAACGCCAGAGACGTTCGGGGCCATGGCGTGCATGAGCAGGTGGTTCGACGGGTCGTATTTCTGGCCTTCCACTTCGACGACGCGGGCGCTATCCGGCACAGCCGACACACCAGCGGCACCAATCATCGGGTTAATCTTCTCCTTCAGGAAGAGGTTCATCAACTTGGCACCCAGCAGACCACCGGCAGTGGCCACGCAGAATGAAGCGGCACCGAGGACGAAAATCTTGATGGAGCTCGAAGTCAGGAACACGGAGGCCTGAGTGGAGGCTCCTACGGTGAGGCCCAAGATGATGGTCACGATGTCAATCAAAGGATTAGAGGCGGTGTTTTGCAAACGCTTCACCACGCCTGATTCCTTAATGATATTGCCGAAGAACAACATACCCAGCAGCGGCAGGGCCGTGGGGCTGATGAAGGTGGTCAGGATAAGGCCGACGATGGGGAACATGATCTTTTCGGTCTTGTTGACCATACGCGGGGCACCCATCTTGATGAGGCGTTCTTCCTTGGTGGTCAGTAGGCGGATGATAGGCGGCTGAATCACGGGCACCAAAGCCATGTAGGAATAGGCCGCGATGGCGATGGGACCAATGAGGTTACGCGTGCCGTTCATGCCGTTGGCCAGACGCGAGGACAGGAAGATGGCGGTAGGACCGTCAGCGCCACCGATGATACCGATAGCACCAGCCTCACGCAGGTTGAAGCCCAGATACAAGGCACCGATAAAGGTGATGAACACACCCAACTGGGCGGCAGCACCGAGGATCATCAGCTTGGGGTTGGCGATGAGCGACGAGAAGTCAGTCATGGCACCAATGCCCAAGAAGATCAAAGGCGGATACACACCTGAGGTCACACCGAAGTACAGGTAGTTCAGCACACTGCCCTTCTGGTAAAGACCCGTCTGGAGGTTGAGTTCACCGCTTTGGAACACACTCGTCATCAAGCCTTTCACACCTTCGATGTCGTTGTTATTCAAGCCGTAGTCAGCCATGTTAAGATGTTCGACCTGCTTGATGGCTTCGCTCAACACCATGTGCTTGTCGCCCGGATTGTCGCCAAAGACGGCCACCAACAGAGCTTTCGCTGTGTCCAAATCAAAGTTGAGTGTTGCGGGATCCAATGCTTGTAGATTGGCCATGGCATCAGCAAAGGTAACGCCAAAGCCCTGGAAGAAGGGGATGTTACCCACGATGATACCCGTACCAATCGGGATGAGCAGCATGGGTTCAAACTCGAAGCGGATGGCTAAAAAGATGAAGAGGATACCCACCAAAATCATGATGATGTTGCCAATCTTGCAGTTTCTGAAACCCGTAAGTATCCAGAAGTTGCGCAGACCTTCGCTCAGACGGTCTTTGGTGGACATTTCCTTGACTTCCTCTTTTGCGACATGGGCCTTGACATTCTTGTTTTCCAAAGTCGTCACACGCTTGTCGAGGTTCTGTATTTGCTGATCCAATTCGGCTGACTTTTGCTGTTCTGCGATAATCGCATCAGCCATCTCAGCCAGCTGGGCATTGCTTTCTTCAGCAGTCATTTCGCTCACTTGCTCGGTTTTTCCGAGGTCGGCAACTCTGGTGGCGAACATCGGGTTGTTGACAACCACCATGTTCAGCAGCATCAGGAGCACCAACGAGCCGATAATGACAGCAGGCTTTCTGTAAATACTTTTCTTGCGTAGCATGACCTTATCCGATTACGATTAAAGTATCACCTTGAAGCACATTGTCGCCCTGACGGCAGTTGATGGCGGTGATGGTACCGTCAGCTTCGGCCAGCAGGTTGTTTTCCATCTTCATGGCTTCGTACATGAGCAGCTTGTCGCC